>Ga0180434_10000599_pt1 | contig 52962 bp, 36 predicted proteins | sample SS_ome_7_FD_132453 | JGI IMG/M metagenome (GOLD analysis project Ga0180434, IMG submission 132453) | Hypersaline lake sediment archaeal communities from the Salton Sea, California, USA - SS_1_D_2 metaG | ecosystem: Environmental > Aquatic > Non-marine Saline and Alkaline > Hypersaline >... | reverse complement strand
GACACAAGAAGATATTTCATTTGTGGAACACCGCTTGAATACCAGACCCAGGAAATGTTTATCATTCAAATCTCCTATGGTATTCTTAAATAATCACGGTTGCACTTGATACTTGAATCCAAGTGGTGTTTGCAGCAAGATCGAATGAAAAAACAGCGTGTTTACTCGGTTTTTGCCTTCACGCAAGATGGTTTTTTATCTAAATCCAGCCGCGCAACTGCATTGCTTTTACGACACGGTTAATGGCAACCATATATGCCGCGTTGCGCATATAAGTTTCCTCTTTTTCAAATAGACGATAAACACTATGAAAAGCATTGGTCATTTTCTCATCCAATCGTGTGATGACCTCCTCCTTTGACCAATAATAGTTCATATCGTTCTGTACACTTTCAAAATACGAGACCGTTACACCGCCGGCGTTGCAAAGAAAATCCGGTATCAGGAATACACCGCGCTTTCTGAGCTGTGCATCAGCTTCTAATGTGGTTGGCCCATTTGCACCTTCGGCGACGATCTTCACGTTATCTGAAAGCATACCGACTGTCTCGGCGTTTATCTGACCTTCAATCGCGGCAGGAATGAGCACATCAACTTCTTTGCTCAGCCATGCAGTTCCTTCTTCGATCTGGAATCCCGCCTCCTGCGCTTTTTCCTTATCAATTGCGCCATATTGGTCTGTGATGCTTTGTAAAAATTTTGGATCGATGCCTTTTTCCTTGCTAACGGTATAGCTTCTGCGGTCATCTCTATCCCAATATGAAACAGCAACAACTTTTCCTTTTAGATATTCAGTGAATCCAATAGCTGCATACTGTGCGACATTTCCGAACCCCTGGAGCGCAGCCTTGCATTTGCTTCCATCAATCTGCAGCATCTTCATCGCTTCCCGGATTGCAAATATCACCCCATACCCGGTGGCTTCCGTTCTCCCTAATGATCCTCCGCCTCCGACGGGTTTTCCGGTGATCACGCCCGGCGTATATTTTCCTGACAGCCTGGAATATTCATCCATCATCCAGCCCATCATCTGGGGAGTGGTTCCCACATCCGGTGCTGGCACATCCTGTCTGGGTCCAATATTTTGCCAAATTTCCTGGATATATCCCCGGCAGAGACGCTCTTTTTCAGCATTGGTAAGCGTTGCCGGATCGACAATCACACCGCCTTTGCCGCCGCCAAGCGGGATATCAGCAACTGCGCATTTCCAGGTCATCCAGGTTGCCAGAGCTCTCACGGTATCAATTGTCTCGGATGGATGGAACCGTATCCCGCCCTTGCATGGTCCAATCGCATTATTATGCTGCACGCGAAATCCGTTGAACATGTGGATATCCCCATTGTCCATCCGAACGGGAATGCGGAATCGGAATTCCCGTTTGGGCCAGCGAAGATATTCCCTCACCTGATTATCAAGATTGAGTTGTTTTGCCACTTGATCAAACTGCTGCTGGGCCATGGTAAAAGCATTAGTTGCTGCGTTCATTTTCTCTCCTTATTAAGAAATCCATAAACCATGATTGCAGCTATTAGTGTAAAAGAAATGTGGTGACCGTCAATATGTCATAAATCATAAAGCCGGTAAATTATCTGCCTAAGAGATGTGATGAACGCGATGAAAAGAAGAATTATTGCCGAAGATTGAGTTTGTCCTGCAATAACTGTTTGATAATTTGCGGATTCGCTTTTCCTTTAGCGGCACGCATGACCTGTCCAAAAAGCCAATTGAAGATCGAATCTTTTCCGTTCAAATATGCAGTTACTTCTGATTGATGCTTCTTTAGTACCCGATCAATTAATAACGCGATTTGATCAGTATCGGATAATTGTTGAAGTCCTTTTTCCTTGACTATCTCATACACACTTTTTCCGCTTGCAAGCATATCTCTCAACACTTCTTTGCCCGTGTTTTGATTAATTATCCCCTGCTGAACCGTACTGATGAGATCTGTAAAGTCTTTGGCGGACATTTTGATTTTGGTCAGCGGGATTTGATTCAAATTGATCCATGCAAAAAGATCTGTGAACAACCAGTTGGCTATTGCACGTGCTGATAGAGTCGGGGATGTTTCGATACATTTTTCAAAGAAATCTGCGATTGCTTTATCTTCCACCAGGCGTTCGGTTTCTTCGGGTTGCAAATCAAATGCTTGCCGATACCGTTCTCGTTTTTCATTGGGTAATTCAACCATCGCTTCTTTTACTCGCGTAATCCAATTATCACTGATGATCAGCGGAGGCAGATCCGGTTCAGGAAAATATCGATAATCGTTTGCATTTTCTTTGCTGCGTTGAGAAAAAGTTTTTCCAGCATTCTCGTCCCAACCCAGGGTTTGCTGTTTGACCGGTTTGCCTGATTGAAGCGTTTTTTGCTGGATGCGCATTTGATATTGAATGGCATTCTCCATAGCGCGGAAACTGTTTAGATTTTTCACCTCGACCCGCGTACCCAATTTCTTGCAATCCGCAGGGCGCATGGAAAGATTTGCTTCAAAGCGCATGGTGCCTTTTTCCATATCCCCACTGGTGACACCAATTGTCCGAAGCAGTAGACGAAGTTCTTTGCTGTAAGCGGCGACCTCTGTGACGTTGTGCATATCTGGTTTGCTGACAATCTCAAGCAGCGGAACCCCTGCACGGTTGAGATTCACAAGGGAATAAGCCTGACCTTCATTGTTTACGTGTGTTAATTTGCCCGTATCTTCTTCTAAATGCGCGCGGTGGATATGGATAGTTTTTGGCCCTTCTTTTGTATGAATTATCAGCCGCCCATGTTCTGCGAGCGGATGTTCATATTGAGAAATCTGATACCCTTTGGGTAAGTCGGGATAAAAATAGTTTTTGCGTGCAAAAATGCTTGTACGGGCTATCTTACATTCCAAAGCCGCAGCAGCACGGATCGCAAATTCAACGGCTTTTTTATTTATAATGGGCAGTGTGCCCGGCATCCCGCAACATACGGGGCAGACTGCAATATTTGGTTTGGCTTCGGTGTTGTCCACAACTTTGCACGAACAAAACATTTTTGATTTTGTTGAGAGTTCAACATGGACTTCTAAACCGATATCAGCGATATATTTTGTCAATGGGTGGTCCTAATATAAATTAACGCACTAATTATAGTATTCCTTCAAATATTTCAATGTAAGCCAACATGTGCCGGTCTGGTTTTTGGAAAATCTGGTTTAAAGAGACTTTACAAACTGGTCAATGCGATCCAGCGCTTCTTCCAATTGATCAAAAGCTGTGGCGTATGAGCAACGAACAAAACCCTCTCCTCCTGAACCAAAGGCTGATCCCGGAACAACAGCGACATGCTTTTCTTGCAGTAGTTTTTCTGCAAAAGTTTCGTCGTCCAGACCAGTAACATCAACTTTTGGAAAAGCGTAAAAAGCGCCGCAGGGTTCAAAAGTGGGCAGACCGATGTAGTTTAATCCCTGGACAATCAGTTTCCGCCTCCGATCATATTCAACAATCATATTTTGCACATCAGATTCGCCGGAATTCAACGCTTCTAATGCGCCATATTGCGCCATTGTTGGGGCGGTCATGATGATGTATTGGTGAACACGCGCGATCCCTTTCATCAATGCTTCTGGCGCACATGCAAATCCAATACGCCATCCGGTCATGGCATAGTCCTTAGAAAACCCACCGATCAGGATGGTTCGCTCTCGCATTCCCTCAAGGGCTGGAAAACAAACATGACAATCATTGTATACCAGGCGGTCATAAATTTCATCCGAGATCACAATCAGGTCGTGCTTCTCAGCGATTTTTCCAATTGCGATCAGCGTTTCTTTATCTGCAACAGCCCCGGTTGGATTGCTTGGAAAGTTTAGCAATATTGCCTTTGTTTTTTTGGTGACAGCACGCTCTAATTCTTCTGGAACAGGAATAAAATTGTTTTCCATGCGGCTTGGAATCTCAACCGGAACACCCCCGGCAAGCGATATGACACCCTGATAAGAGACGAAACATGGTGTGGGCAGGATCACCTCATCACCCGGATCCAGAATTGCGGCACAGGCAATGTGCAACGCTTCAGACCCGCCAACGGTGAATACGACTTCGCTTTCAGGCGCATAGTGCACACGGTATAATTTTTCAATATGATCGCACAGTGCCTGGCGCAGAATCATCAATCCCCGGTTTGAAGTGTAATGGGTCTGATTTTTTCGTAATGATTGGATGCCAGCTTCGATCACCGCCGGTGGAGAATCAAAATCAGGTTCACCAATACCCAGCGAGATTACCTCCTCCATTGTTGCGGCTATTTCAAAAAACCGTCTGATTCCAGATGGCTTTAGCCTGGATACATGTTTAGATAGGTATGATTTTGCCATGCAGACTCCTTTAGGTATTGATCGGTTCGGGAAACCGATTCTTAGATTTCGATCCAGGAATTGTCTCCGATATTCATGATTTCCGCTCTACCGCGAACTTCTGCGGAACGTCCGATCAGTGAATTCTCGAGTACCATTCTCTTGATGGTGGCGTTTTGCTCAACGATTGAATTTTTCAGAATCGTGTTTTCAATAACCGCGTCCTTACCAATGGAGGCGTGCGGTCCGATAATGGAATCAATGATATGGGCCTCCGGGTGAATATAAACAGGCGGAATGATTGATACGGTGGCTTTCTCTTTAATTTGAGCACTATTATCATGTCCGTTTTCCAGAAGATAGCGATTTGTTTCAAGCAGCGCATCCGGTTTTCCCGCATCCAGCCAGATATCCACCGGTTGCACACGCATCTTTGAACCATTCTTTATTTGAATATTGATTGCATCAGCCAGAAAGAACTCATCATTCAGAGAGATGTTTTGTGCCATTTGCTGCTCGATGGCTGCCATCAGCGCGCTGCCATTCTTGAAATAATAAAACCCAACAACCGCAAGATTGTTATCCATATTATTGGGTTTTTCAAACAAGCGCGTAACAATTTGGTTATCATCTACTTCTGCCACCCCAAAACGGCGCGGGTCCTCAACTGGTTTGACCCAGGCAATTCCATCCCTTGTCTCATTATCTAAGGATGAAAGATCCACATCAATTAGCGTGTCTGAAAAAGACATTAAAAAGGGACCCTGGAGGTAATCCTTTGCTAAGAATAACGCGTCCGACTGTCCGCGCATCACCTCTTGTACGACATAATTGATGTTCATATCCGGGTAGTGTTCATTGATATGCGGTATGACCTGATCTTCCTGATTGGGTCCGAGAATCAGGACAAATTGGGCTTCTGAAAGACGCGGCAGGGATTCAAACTGCTTGATAACATAATCAATAACCGTGCGGCCCGCGAGATGGATAAGTGGTTTTGGCTTGCTCCATGTTTGCGGACGCATGCGGGTACCGAGACCAGCCATTGGGATAGCAATCGTATATCTTTCTGGCAATACAAACTCCTTGTGTAGGTATTTGCATAGATTGTACATCAGGATTGCAACCTTAAACCATTTGGACGGTCACATTAAACGCGATATTTTTCTTAAATTTCGAGGTTCGAAACATATAACCTTTACCAAGCACCAAATTGTGTACAAAGAAGATATAATTGGTCATATACGAAATAGTGAGGATTTCAAATGAAACCATTGACATCAACTGAAATCAAGTCTGAGATAACCGAGATGGAAAACTCCGTCTTTGAATATGGAAGCGGGGGATATGCCAGAGTGGAGAGTGTCCGTGAGGCACTCATGGCTACTACCCCGGTTATTTGTCCTGAGCGCGCTTTACTGATAACGGATACATACCAGAAAACCGAAGGAGAGCCGTTCATATTAAGAAAAGCGAAGGCGTTGGCAAACATCCTCGGTAATATGAGTATTTATATTGAAAAAGACCAGCTTATCGTCGGCAATCAGGCCAGTCAAAACCGGGCAACACCGATATTTCCTGAATATTCATTTGCGTGGGTGATTGAAGAGCTTGACCATTTTGATAAACGAAGCGGTGATGTGTTTGAGATATCTGCGGATACCAAAGAGAAACTGCGCAGTATCCAGCATTATTGGAGGGGAAAAACGCATCAGGAAGAAGTTTACGCGAAAATGCCTGAAGATAATATCCTGGCCCAGAAACAAAATGTTATTCATCGCGGCGGCATTTCAATGTCCGGCGATGGCCATATTATTCCAAATCATGAAATGGTTCTTGAAAAAGGATTCCGCGGGTTAAAAAGCGAAGCAAGTAAATTTCTAAAATCGAACCAAATATCAGACGATCAGCGTGATTTTTATCAAGCGGTAGTTATCGCGATGGATGCGACCATCGATTTTGCCAGGCGATATGCGGATCTGGCCGATGAAATGGCAGCCAAAGAAGAAGATCAGAAAAGAAAAGCTGAGCTGATTAAAATCGCCGATATCAACCGGCGTATCATGGCGGGTAAAGCACAAACATTTCATGAAGCTTTGCAGGTGATTTACTACTGTCATCTGATCATGATGATCGAGTCCAATGGACACTCATTTTCATTCGGCCGCTTTGATCAGTATGCGTATCCGTATTACAAAGCTGACCATCAAGCAGGTGTTCTATCGAACGATGAAGCGCTGGAGTTGATTGCGTTATTTTTTATCAAATTAAACACCCTTAACAAAGTGCGCCCATGGGATCATACAGAGTTTGGTGTTGGTTATCCCCTTTATTCTAACTTAATGGTCGGGGGGATGAAATCCGATGGGACAGACGGCACAAATGAGCTCAGTTATCTTGCGCTGCGCGCGATGGATCTCAACCGCCTCCCTGAGCCGAATTTATCAACACGTTTCTGGGGTGGTACGCCGCATTCTCTGCTGGAGGAATCTGTGCGCTTGATTCGGGAAGGGTTTGGCATGCCATCATTGTTTGCGGATGAAACCGTAATTCCGGCAATGATGTCGATTGGATTACCGGTTGAAGTGGCTCGAGATTATGCATCGATGGGATGTGTCGAGACAGCAATTCCGGGCCGCTGGGGGCATCGCGCAACCGGTATGACGTATATGAATTTTGGAAAAATTCTGGAGCTTGTCCTTAACAATGGTGTCGATCCTGATAGCGGCATTCAATTAACTTCAGTGAATGGTAATGCTGGACGCGAGATTGATTACGCCTCTTACGAAGAGGTTTGGCTTGCCTGGAAAAAGCTGTTGAAATACTATACCGATCTGGCTGTCGAAAGCGATCTGGTTTGCGACCGTTCGCTGAAAAAACATGATGCGGATCCTTTTGCGTCCGCATTGGTAAGCAGCGCTCTTGATCGCGGGAAGACGCTTAAGAATGGCGGCGCAGAGTATGATTTCGTCAGCCAGTCCAATATTGGAACTTCAATCATTGGGGATGCATTGGCGGTTATCAAAAAATTGGTGTTTGAAGAAAAAGCCCTATCATTCAATCGTTTAAGGAAAGCACTGGACGAAAATTGGGAGGGAGAGGATAATCAGCGCATCCGAAAAATGGCGCTGGCTGTGCCCAAGTTTGGCAATGACGATGATTATGTCGATGAAATTGTTGCTGCGGTATATCAGTCATATCTTGATCTCCTGCCCGCCTATAAAAATGATCGATCTGGAAAAGGACCGATCGGGTGCGGTTATACGATGTCTACCTCCAACATTTCATCCTATGTTCCTTCTGGTATGGATGTGGGGGCCACACCAGATGGCCGTTTTGCGGGGGAACCTCTCAACGAGGGCGCCTCTCCCTGCCTGGGAGCGGATAAACTGGGTCCTACGGCGGTGGCAAAATCCGTATCCAAACTTCCGAATGATCGTATGGCTGGCGGGCAGCTATTGAATTTGAAATTTTCTCCGGGTTCACTGGAAGGGGATGATAGCCTGAACAAGTTTATCGCTTTTATTGAAGCGAATCGCCTGCTAGGCAATTTCCACATGCAATTTAACATTGTGGATACAGAAGAATTGCGTGATGCAAAGCTGCATCCTGAGAAGCATCAGGATCTGATGGTACGCGTTGCCGGATACTGCGCTTTATTTACTTCACTGATCCCACCGGTGCAGGACGCGATCATTGCCCGAACGGAACAAGCGGGGCTATGATTTCTAAAACGATATAATCACATTGCTATGCCTGTCTATAATCCTGAGATCGGATTGATCTCGCATGTCCAGAAGTATTCGACCAAAGACGGTCCGGGCATCCGCAGTACTGTTTTTTTCAAAGGATGTCCGCTGGGATGTTTGTGGTGCAGCAATCCGGAATTGATCCGCCCGCAACCTGATCTACTGTATGATGCGAATAAATGTGTGAGCTGCGGCACTTGCATTGATGTCTGCCCGCATCACGCGCTCGGGTTTGATGAAGCGCAGCATATTTATGTCAACCGGCAGGCGTGTAGAGCCAGTGGGGAGTGTGTTACGGCCTGCCCTCAGGGAGCGCTGGAATTGATCGGCCGTGAAGTAAGCGTGGATGCTCTGGTAAAAGAATTATTGAAGGACGCAGTCTTTTATGCGACTTCCAACGGGGGAGTAACATTTTCAGGCGGGGAGCCGCTTTATCAATCAGGATTTATTCGCAAGGTGGCAGAAGCATTGAAAGCCGAAAATATTCACATTGCCCTTGATACCTGTGGGGATGTGTCCTGGTGCCGATTTGAAGAGGTATTGGATGTGATCGATTTGGTGCTCTATGATATCAAACTGATTGACAGAGAAGCGCACATTCGGTTTACAGGCCGTGATAATGATCTGATCCTGGCGAACGCGAAGATGCTGGCGATGCAGGATATTCCGATGCATATCCGTCTGGTATCGATTCCGGGCGTGAATGACAGCAAAGAAGAATTACAGGATCGGATGGCGTTCATTAAAGAGCTGTCCACCGTTGAAAGGGTTGACTTGCTGCCATACCATCGGTATGGGGTCGGCAAGTATCCACAGCTGGGCCTGGATTATCCCCTGGCGGGAATGCGTGAACACTCGGAAAATGAAATAGAAGAAATGAAAGAACTACTGGCATCCTATGGGCTACCAGTGGCTGTGGGCGGATAAGGCGATAAAGAAAGGAAGGAAGAAATGGCAACCATCACATGTGTTATTGATAACGCGGCGCTTGAAAGGGTGAATCTGCAGACAGAGCATGGCGTTGCGTTTTGGCTTCAATTACCCGAAAACAATATCCTGTTTGATACCGGCGCGAGTGCGGATGCATTGAAGCGTAATCTGAAAACACTAGATCTCTCCCTGAAGGATTTGGATGCGCTGGCATTGAGCCACGCGCATTATGATCATACTGGCGGAATCGAGGCGGTGCTTGGGTACACACAGGAACTCCCGATTTTCGCGTGCGCGGACATCTTCCGTCCAAAATACTCCAAACATGATGGGAATTATGATGCCAGCGGGTTTGTTATGCAGCGAGATGATTATGCGGATCGTGCTGAATGGCGCCTGAATGACAACCCCGTTGAGATTGTTGCGGGATTATGGACGACCGGCAGGATTGTCGAACGTGCGTTTCCTGAAGGGCGCAGCGCCGGGCACTTCATCCGTGAAGAAGGCGATTTTGTTCCAGATCCTTATTTGGATGATATGTCGCTGGTGCTGAAGACAGAAAATGGCCTGGTTGTGATCTGCGGCTGCTGCCATGCCGGTATCCTGAACACGCTGGTCCATGTGCAGGCTCATTTTGACGGGGAGATCCGGGGTGTGGTCGGCGGGATTCATCTCATGGTGGCGGATAAAGCACTGATCCGAGAAGTCATTGGAAAACTCAAAGAAATGGCTCCCGAAGCACAATATTGGCTGAACCATTGTACGGGCATTGATGCATTGAATATGTTCCGGGACGCGTTTGGAAACAACGCCCATCATTTCAAAGCGGGAAAAAGCATCCAATTCTGAGTGATGCCATGAAGCGCCAGCTATTTCTCCCGACAACCAAAGACGACCTGCAAGACCGGGGATGGGACAGGCTGGATGTGATCATTGTCAGCGGGGATTCCTATATCGATAGCCCGTATATTGGAGCAACGGTGATCGGGCGCGTGCTGGAAGATGCCGGTTATCGTGTGGGGATCATCGCGCAGCCGGACACGCATTCTGAAGCGGATATCACGCGGCTGGGAGAACCCCGATTATTCTGGGGGGTGACCGGAGGCAGCGTGGATTCGATGGTTGCGAATTACACAGCCAGCCACAAGAAACGCTGGCGGGATGATTACACGCCAGGCGGGAAAAATACCAGACGTCCTAACCGGGCGGTTATCGCGTACACCAACCTGATCAAACGGTATTTCAAGGACACCGCACCGATCGTACTGGGCGGGATAGAGGCGTCACTGCGGCGTATCGCGCATTATGACTACTGGTCTGATTCCATCCGGCGTTCGGTTTTGTTTGATGCCAAGGCGGATTATCTGCTGTACGGGATGGCAGAAAAATCCGTTGTGATGTTGGCGCAGGCAATTGCGGCGGATATGCCGGTTATGGATATCCGCGGTTTGTGCTATATTGCGCATGCGATACCGTCCGGGTATCAGGCGCTGCCCTCTTACGAGACTGTCAAGCGTGACGGAAACGCCTTGATTGACATGTTTGATGTTTTTTATCAGAACAATGAACCGCTGACTGCGGTCGGGCTGGCACAGGAGCACGGCAACCGTTACCTGATCCAGAATCCCCCTGTGCCGTATCAGACACAGGCGGAGATGGACGCTGTTTATGCGCTTCCTTATCAGCGCGCGCAGCACCCTTTCTATGAAAAACAGGGCAAGGTGCGCGCTTTGGAGACGATCCGCTTCTCGATCAATACACAACATGGCTGTTATGGTGAATGCAACTTCTGCTCAATAGGTGTCCATGAAGGGCGTACTGTGCGCTGGCGCAGCGAAGCATCCATCCTGCGGGAAGCGGAGCTGATCGCAAAGCTGCCCGATTTCAAAGGGTATATCCATGATATCGGCGGGCCGACCGCGAACATGTATGGGTTTGAGTGCCCGGTGAAACTGCAGCAGGGCGCCTGCCGAGAAAAGCGCTGTGTCTACCCGGTGGTGTGTGAAGCGCTGAAACCAACCCATAAGCGGCAGCTCGAACTCTTAAAGAAGGTACGCAAGGTAAAGGGCGTGAAAAAGGTGTTTGTCAGCTCGGGTATCCGCTATGACCTGGTGCTGGAAGATAGGGTGCATGGCGACGCTTATCTGCGGGAGATCACGCGCTCCCACGTGGGCGGGCAATTGAAGGTGGCGCCGGAGCATAGTGAGGCAAAGGTATTGGACGCGATGGGCAAGCCGGGCTGCGAAAAACTGCTGGCTTTTAAGGAGAAGTTTGACCGATTCTCGCGCGAGGCGGGCAAGGAGCAGTACCTGACCTATTATCTGATCGCAGCGCACCCGGGCTGTACGCAGGAGGACATGCACGCGCTGCGGCGGTTTGCGAGCCGGGAGCTGCATATCTCCCCTGAACAGGTGCAGCTGTATACCCCGCTGCCCGGCACCTACTCGGCGCTGATGTATCATACCGGGCTGGATCCGTTCACGCGTGAGCCGATCTTTGTGGAGAAGGACGCGGGCAAACGCGAGCGGCAGAAGCGCATTGTGACGGATAAGCGCAGAAAGAGGCGCGGCGGCGGCAGTTAGACCCGACAATGACTGACAAGATCTGATAGGTGTGAAAGAATGGGCGGATGGGACAGAATGGGACAAAATGCGGCATTTTTTGAAGTGAGCAGGGGATATTTGGGGGATAATTTTAAATTTACTACAATTGGTATAACAATCCGCCTTCATTTCAATGATATATGGTATTAATCAACCACGAACTCTAAAATATTCACATAAACGGGCAACAATTATCATAATCAGAAATTCTATATTGTATTAAACCAACAAAAATGGTAATATATAAACATAAAACCAAGTAAACCCAACCATGAAGGACGCATAACCGATGTCTAATAATGGCAAAAGAGTTTATAGTGTGCAAAGGCAATCTTTAATACTTGAGATGTTGGAGGAGGAAGGCCAGGTTGCGGTAAATAACCTCGCAAAACAATTTTCAATATCCAAAGAGACCATTCGGCGAGACCTCCGATCCATGGAAAAATCAGGAATTCTCACGCGCACCCATGGTGGTGCAGTACCGATGGAAAAAACATTCAGCCAAGGATATGAATATCCCTTGTTTGCACGAGAAATCAAGAAATATGATGAAAAAAAACGCATATGCAAAGGGGGCGCCAAACTTCTTGAAGATGGGGATACGATATTTTTGGATAATAGTTCAACAACGATGAATTTTCTGCGATATATCCCAAATGATATTCGCTTAACCGTGATTACAAACTCTATTCAAGTGTTATTAGTAGCTGGAGATGCTAAAAATAAAAACATAAACATTGTCAGCCTGGGCGGTTTGCTGAATATTAAGAATTATTCTGTTTCGGGCATGCTGTCAAATTCATACGCAAAAAGTTTTTTCCCGGATAAAGCGATCATGTCATGCAGGGGCATCACAGAAAAAAGTGGTTTGACCGACGCCAGTTTTCTTGAGGTAGAAGTGAAAAGGATGATGATCGATAATTCAAAAAAACTGATTGTATTCGCGGACCATACGAAGTTTGGCCTGGTTGGCGCGATCAATATTGGTGCAATTTCAGAAATCGACACAATCGTTACCGATTCAAAGGTGGAACGTGAAAAGTTACAGATGTTCGAAGGATATAAAGCACAGATTATGATCGTTGAATAGGATGCTCCGTATATATGACAATTCCGATTTGTTTTTGAGGAAGGAATAAGTGGACCTGCTTGCATTTGATTTAGGGGCTTCCAGCGGAAAGACTTTCCATGGTGTATTTGATGGACAGAATATCTCATTAGAACCACTGGATCGATTTAATCATGCCCCAATCGATGTTAACGGAGAACTTTTCTGGAATATTCTTGGGATTTTTGAGCACTTTAGAACCGGCATTCGAAAAGCGAATTCCATCGGAAAAAACATTATCAGTATCGGAATGGATTCCTTTTCAAATGATTTTGGATTGTTAGATAACGATGGTTATTTTATCAATCAAGTCCACTGTTATCGTGATAGCAGAACTAAACGAAACGCAAAAAAAATCTACTCGATGATTCCCAAACAAAAACTATACCAACTCAGCGGCAATCAAAACGCGTTATTCACACCGCTCATGCAATTTGCATCTATGTGCCTGGAAAAACAAGCATATTTATTGCAAGGTGCTGGTTCTTTCCTATTTCTCCCTGACCTATTTACATATTTTCTGACAGGCGAAATAGCTTCGGAGTATACAATTTCATCCGTCAGCCAGATGTTCAATTTTCCATTAAACGACTGGTCTGATGAGATTATCGATACTTTTGCATTTCCAAGAAATATTTTTCCACAAATTGTTCAACCCGGAACAATTGTTGGAAAGATCGAAAAATCCAGTGGTTTGACCAATGGAAATCGAAAAATTGCGGTCGTTTCTGTTTGTGAGCATGACACAGCTTCCGCGTTTCTTGCAGCTCCTCACGGTTCGGATTCAATCATCATCAGCAGTGGAACCTGGTCTTTAGTGGGTATTGAATCGGCATCACATGTTATCAATGATTTTGGCTATGAACACAATATTGCCAATGAGGGCGGATTTCCCGGACACCATCGGTTATTAAAGAACGTAATGGGATTATGGCTTGTCCAAGAATGCCAGCGTTATTTCTTAAATAATGGTACCGAGCATTCCATTGGGGATTTTATTGAATTAGCGGAAAAAGCCAAACCGATGCAATGTTTGATCAATCCAAATGATGAAATATTTTTTTCACCGGGCAATATGCCTCAAAAGATCATGTCTTATTGCGGACAGCATGGGCAAAATGTTCCAGAGACACCGGGCGAAATCATTCGGTGCATTTTTGAGAGTCTGGCGTTTCATTATCGTTATGTCATTGAAGAGATTGAAGCGATTTCCGAGAAAGAGTATTCCTCAATAAATATTGTAGGCGGGGGATGCCTTAACACAATGTTGAACCAACTTACCGCCAATGTGACAAATCGCTGTGTCTATGCTGGACCAGATGAAGCAACTGCATTAGGAAATCTGATGGTGCAACTGATTGCACATGGGGAAATTGCTTCCGTTGAAGAGGGTCGTGAAATCATCAAACGATCCTTCAGGGTCAGGGAGTACACTCCTAACGATTCAGATTTGTGGCATGAAAAATATCAAGCGTATCTAAAAATAGTTAGAAGCTAGGAGAAAAAATGGAAGACAAGAAGATCAATGTAGGTATCGCCGGATTAGGATTTGGAAAAGAATTCATTCCCATTTATCAGAAACATAGACATGGTGGAAAAATTGCGATCTGCACGCGTACTCCTGAAACACTTGATGCGGTTGGGGATCAATTTGGTATTCCCAAAGAGCTTCGTTATACGGATTATTATGAAATGATACAAAATCCTGAATTGGAAGCCATTCATATTGTAACGCCCATTCTTGAGCATTACCGACAAACTATTGCAGCTCTTGAAGCAGGCAAGCATACCGCCTGTACTGTACCGATGGCAACTTCTGTCGAGGAATGCCGGAAGATCATCGAGACAAGTGAAAAGGCTCGTAAATATTACATGATGATGGAGACATCCCTATATACACGTGAATATTTATATATCAAGGATCTGCTTGAAAGCGGGAAAATGGGGCGTATTCAATTTATGCGCAGTGACCATATGCAAAATATGATGTTAAGCGGTTGGGGAGATTACTGGCGCGGATTCCCACCTTTCTATTATGGGACTCATGCACTATCCCCTGTGATCGAACTCATTGGCAAGCAGCCAAATTATGTTATCGGTCATGGCTCCGGCCATCTTAGCAAGGATAAAGTTGAAAAATACAATTCACCCTTTGCTGTTGAAACAGCTACTTTCACCTTCAAAGACACCGATGTAGTCGCAGAGTCAACGCGGTGCCTGTTTGAAACTATCCGACAAAACCGAGAATGTTTTGATTTGTATGGAACAGAGATGTCATTTGAGTGGGAATTGATCATTGATGATGGCCATGTGATATTTACCGGAATCGATGATGCTGAAAAGATTGAGTGCCCAGACACCGATGATATGCTACCGGAAGAAATTAAGATGTTCACCCGGCGAGAGGCGGTTGGTGATAAATCTCATTCGTCATTCCGACAGGGGATTGGCCATGGCGGTTCGCATCCTCATCTTGTCCACCAGTTTTTAATGGCACTTGTGGAAGACAGACAACCCTCCGTGGATGCCATACGATCTGCAACAATCACCTGCGCTGGTATTTGTGCTCATGAATCGGCAATGAATGGATCAGTGAAAGTTGAAATTCCAGATTTCGGATATCAGAAATAATTGAGGTAATCAAAAGGATCAGAAATGAAGCAAATCCTCAGTATGAGAAACATTGTTAAAGCATTTTCCGGGGTTGAGGTTTTACACTCTGTTGATCTCACATTGCATGAAGGTGAAGTACTGGCGCTTGTTGGGGAAAATGGTGCCGGAAAATCGACTTTGATGAAGATACTGATGGGGATTGAACAACCCAATGCCGGTGAAATTCAGCTTAATGGCGATATTGTCAAAATCGAGAACCCTGCGCGCGCACTTAGCCTGGGCATCGCGATGATCCATCAGGAGTTATCCCCAATCCCGGAAATGACCGTAGAAGAAAATATGTTCATAGGGCGCGAGATCAACCGATTTGGTTTTGTGGATTCAAAAAAACAAGCCCAGAAGACCAGAGAATGGTTAAACAAATTGAACATCGCCATTTCCCCCCAGGTTAAGATGGAAGAATTGAGCATATCTCAGATGCAAATGGTGGAAATCGCTAAGGCAATTTCCTACAATTCACGTATTTTGATTATGGACGAACCCACTTCAGCGATCACTGAAAAAGAGGTCATGCAACTATTTACGCTGATAAATCTTCTGAAAAAGAATAGTGTTAGCGTGATTTATATTTCCCACAAATTGCATGAACTTCCCCACATCGCAGATCGTGTTGAAATTATGCGAGATGGCCAAATCATTAGTGTTTCAAGTATGTCTGATATGAGCGAAAAAAATATCATGCATGATATGGTTGGGCGTGAAATATCCACGATTTATCCGAAATGTGAAAACACAATTGGCGAACCAATTTTGGAGGTGAATCACTTTACCAAAGAAGGCGAATTTGAAGATGTATCGTTCACGTTACATTCTGGAGAAAAATTAGGTATTGCCGGTCTTATGGGAGCTGGCCGCACAGAGTTAGTGAGCGCTGTCTTTGGGGCAACACACCCGGACAGCGGTACTGTTTTGGTTGAAGGTCAGCCGATGCGGTTTAATACAACTTCTGATGCAATTGACCACAATATCGCTCTGGTTCCAGAGGACCGGAAACTGATGGGGCTGAATCTGATTATGAATGTTGCTGAGAACACGACGATGTGCATTGACCAAAAAGTTTCAAAATCTGGGTTTATCAATAAAAAAGAGGGTGCCAGACAGGCCCGCACAATGGTTGAAAAACTATCCATCCGCATTCAGTCAATACAACAAGTTGTCGAGAGCCTGTCCGGCGGTAACCAGCAAAAAGTTGTACTCGCTAAATGGTTATTAACTGATCCGAAAATTCTATTATTTGACGAGCCGACAAGAGGTATTGATGTCGGCGCTAAAGCAGAAATTTTTGAATTGATCAATAAACAGGTTATGCAAGGCAAGGGGGCGCTGATCATCTCTTCCGAGATGCAAGAGCTGGTTGGTGTTGCGGACAGGGTGCTAGTGATGTGTGAAGGAAAAGTGACAGGTGTTTTAGAGGGAGAAGAAATCACACAGCAAGAAATTATGCGCCTGGCTTCACCGAAGAAAGAAGCTGTTTAACAGTTAAACGCAGGAGATAAGTAGATGCCACAAAACAAGCAAGAAAAAGAAAAAACAAAACTACTCAATAACAACCATGACGTACCGTTTTACCGATCGGCTCAGTTCTGGAAAAGCACCGGGATATTTTGGGCACTTGTGGTCCTGGTGATCGTGATGGCAATTTCACAGCCCGCATTTCTAACCAGGCCAAACCTTATCAATATATTAAAGCAAGCATCAATTACGGGCGTTTTAGCTGTAGGAATGACCCTTGTTTTATTGACCGGCGGGATCGACCTGGGCGTTGGATCCGTCCTTGCGGTTGCTTGTATGGCAGCGGCATACGCAACAACGGAAGAACAAGGTTGGTCAATACTCGTTGCATTTATGCTGGGTATTGGTGTTGGTGCGATTTTTGGTTTGATCAATGGAATTGGCATTGCCTATGTGAAATTCGCTCCGTTCATCATGACGATGGCTACTCTATCTGCCGCGCGCGGGCTGGCGCTTGTATCAACGAATAACCGGCCAATATTTAATCTCAATGAACAGTTTATTGATATTTCCAACTCGATTTACTTTGGGCTGCCATCACTTATATTTTATTTTGCTGGCGTAGCTATTCTGGCATATATTCTGACCAAGAAAACCGTATTTGGAAAATGGATCTATGCGGTGGGTGGAAATGAAAACGCGGCGCGATATTCCGGAATACATGTCAAACGGGTAAAGCTGATTATTTATACGATCATGGGCGCATTATCCGGGCTCACGGGCGTATTAATGGCTTCTCGGATCACCTCCGGTAACCCCACGGTTGGTGAGGGGTATGAGCTTGATGCGATTGCTGCATGTGTAATCGGGGGCGTGAGTTTATCTGGCGGTTCCGGTTCTGTGATCGGTACCGTAATCGGCGTTTTGATTCTCGGGGTGATCTCAAATGGTTTTGATATTCTAGGTATCTCATCAAATTATCAAAGAATTATGAAAGGATTGGTGATTTTATTTGCAGTGTTTATAGATATAAGATCGAGAATGCGAAAGAATGATTAGCACGGTTATCACTGGCGAATCCGAGCCAGAGAAACAAAAGTAATCTGAACAATTAGAAAAAGGAGAAAAACGAAATGAAGAAGTATTTTTTGGTTACACTACTACTAGTGGCGGCACTCTTAACTGCGTGCGCACCCGAAGCAGCAGCACCCGAAGCAGCAGCACCCGAAGAACCAGCAGAAGCTGAAGCCTCTGAAGAGGAAGCAGCACCCGCTGATGCCGGTGTACCGGAACCACCAAGCAAAAAGGTTGCCTGGATAGCATCCAATATTGCCAATGAGTTTACCACTGCTATGGCAGCCAATGCTGAATCTGTTGGTGCAGATAGTGGCTGGGAAGTGTCTGTTTTCAATCCGGATTCCGACCTGAGCAAACAGATATCACAGATCGAAAATGCAGCCTCACAGGGTTTCGCTGCTTTGATCATTGATCCTGTTGCTTTTGACGGATTGACAGCTGTTTTAGAAGATGTGACATCCAATTATGACATTCCCGTGATCACCCTACATGGTTCCGCATCTGCTCAGGAGCTACTGACTGCCTTTGTGGCAATTGACATTGGAAAGGGCGGTGTTCTCAAGATGGAACAGGTTGCAAAGGACCTTGATGGTGCAGGCGATATCGCGATCATGACAGGCACTGAAGGCCAGACAACCGCACTGTTCATCACTGATGGTTACTATGAGGTGCTTCCAGACTATCCTGACATTAATGTTGTTTTTGAAGCTGCAGGGAACTGGAATGCAGATGATGCGACCCCCCTTGCCGAGAACTGGATCTCATCTGGAGAGAATCTGGACGCGATTGTTTGTAACAATGATGGTATGGCACTGGGTGTACGTGCCGTGCTTCAAGCCGCTGATTTAACAGGCGAAATAAAACTATATGGTCTCGATGCTACACCCGAGGGCCGAAAAGCAATCCGCGATGGATCTATGGATGCCTCAATTTGGGTTGATTCTTATGCAGAATTTGTAGAAGCTTTCAAAATCATTGATGCTTTCTATGCAGGGGAGCCTTTTGAAAAAGAGGTCTTGATCGACCCCGTTCTGGTAACAGCAGATAATGTTGACGAATTGTTCCCGAACGACTAGCTGATTAAGTAACACAGTACCTCTGGTGCGGATTCGCCAGAGGTACATAAGTATTAATTTCATAAAAATATTCCGATATCTTTTTTGATGACAATTTAGGATGATAAAGAAAATTAGTAAACGGAGTTATTATGGCTGATAAATCTATAAATATTGGAATTATTGGATTAGGTTTTGGCAAGGAATTCATCCCAATTTATCAGCAGCATCCAAATGGCGGAAAAATTGCTATATGTACACGACGGGAGGACCATCTCAATAGCATTGGTGATCAATTCAATATTGAACCATCATTGCGTTTTACCAATTACAGGGAGATGCTTAATACCACAACACTGGATGCCATTCATGTTGTGACGCCAGTGATGGATCATTATCCCATGGTGATGGCATCGCTAGAAAGCGGTAAGCATACGGCCTGTACTATTCCAATGGCGACAACCTACCAAGAATGCGCGGATATTGTTGCTGCTACTCGAAAAAGTGGAAAAGTGTATATGATGATGGAAACATCTCTCTACACACGGGAATTTCTTTATGTCAAGGAACTGAAGGACTCGGGCAAATTGGGGCGAATTCAATTTGTTCGTTCTGACCATATGCAAAATATGGCGATGGAGGGATGGCCGGCCTATTGGCAGGGATTCCCACCTTTTCTCAACGGTACCCACGCTTTATCCCCGGTGATCACTCTGGTAGGGGAAAAGCCAACTTCGGTTGTTGCACATGGCTCGGGGAAGTTAAGCGAAGACAGAGCAAAAAATCATGGTTGTCCATTTTCCGTGATCACCGCAACATTCCAATTTGAAAACACGGATGTTGTTGCCGAATCCACCCGTTGGATCAATGAAACAATTCGCCAGTGCCGCGAAGGTTTTGATGTTTATGGTACGGAGATGTCCTTTGAGTGGGAGTTGATGATCGACGATGGCCATGTGATCTTTACCGGTATTGACGATGCGGAGAAAATCGAATGCCCGGACACTGATCAATACCTAACGCCGGAGATCGCCCACTTCACTCGCAGGGATGCGGTGTCAGATACAAGCCACACTTCTTTCCGTCAGGGGGTAGGCCATGGGGGTTCGCATCCCCATCTTGCGCACCAATTCTTGAAGGCAATTGTTGAAGGGAAGAAATCGCCTGTGGATGAGATTGCTGCAGCAACTATCACATGCGCCGGTATCTGCGCCCAAGAATCTGCTATGCGAGGCGGAAAAAGAATCCAAATACCCGAATTTGGAGATTAATATAAATAATTGATAGAGAAATTCTTCAACAACCAACATAATTCAGTTAATGAATTTGAAGGATTAGACCAGGACCATACAATATGGAAAAAATAGCACTAAGAATGACAATCCAGGAGCAAATCATTTACACTGCGAAATTCATGTTTGACCGTGAACTAACGGATATCTCGGGTGGAAACATCGGTGTTCGCGATGGTGACATGGTTTAGATGACACCGACTTTGGCAGGTAATCAGTATCATTGGGATATCGATCCGGTGGACATCGTAACCGGGAGGCTTTCTGAAGTTGAAGCACTAAAAGTTCATCCGCGGTTTACAAGAGAAGGTTTATCCCATCTTTCAATTTATCAAGCATTTCCGTTTGTGAATGCAGTGATTCACGCACATCCCAAATACATCCTTCCATTCACAGCTCAACCAACGCCAATCCCAGCAATATTGAACGCCGCGAAGCGGTTCGGCGATTTGAAATATCACAAGGAGGCGCCTTCATATTCACAGGAACAAGCAGATGGTATTGTGGAGGTGCTTTCCGGACAGGAAGAACGCATGGAAATAAAAGCTGCGGGTGTTTTAATGCCCCGACACGGCGTTATCGCTGCCGGGGGTGATCTGCTTACTGTGCTTGATTGTGTACAGCGCATGAACAGAAATGCATACGCAGTACTTGCCCAAAAATGGATCGTGTAGAAAAGGAAAACACCAATGATATTAACGGTCTGCCCAAACACCGCGCTTGATAAGATCTTCTTTGTTAAAAAATGGACCCCCGGGGTTCCCATGCGAACAAACAATATGGCAACATGCGTTGGGGGAAAGGGATTAGATTCCTCTGTTGTATTAGCACAACTGGGAATCGAGACGATAGGTATGGGATTTTTTTCGGGCAAAATTGGAGAGGAACTCATTGAGATATTGGAAGAATATGGAATTATTCCTGATCCTGTTTGGGTCGGCGGTGTGAATCGTGTTGCTTATGTGATCGCAGAGGAAAGCACAAACATTCACAGCCATGTCATTGTTGGTCAAGTTGAAGTAAATGAAAAACAAATAACGGAATTTACCAAGAAATTTGATGCACAAATTGGAAAGGCAGAGTGGGTGATCTTTGCAGGATCCATACCGCCCTCCGTGAATTCGAATTTTTATTACGGCTTGATAGAATCAGCAAAAAAAGCGGGTGTACCCTCCTTGATCGATGCTCAAAAAGCATTTATGAGAAATGCGATTGGTGCGAAACCGGATGTTGTGAAAATGAATTGGGAGGAATTTGAATGGACATTTGGTATTAATGCGCCTACATTTGAGGAATTGTGCGATAAAGCCAAAGCGTTTAGGGAAAAAAAACAAATTAACGATTTTATTCTCACACTTGGAGAAGAAGGCATCCTGGCATTTACCACTGAGGGGAATTATCATGTGAAAGCCCCTTTGCAAAAGCCATTGAACGCGGCAGGAGCCGGTGATTCTGTATCATCAACAATCGTTTGGCGGCGGACAATGGGTGAATCGTGGAAGGAGACACTACACTGGGCGAGCGCTGTCAGTGCAGCAGCGGTTCTTACGAAACGCACCGGTGATTTTCATATGCAGGATGTTGACAGAATATATAAAGATGTGATTATCAAAGACATGAATTAATTTATCTTAATCACACAAAAACACCGCCAACAATTGGTGACATATCATTACGGAACCTTAGTAAAAAAAGAGTGTTTTATATCGTTGAGAGATCACTTTCTCTCGTTTTTAATAAACTGTATGAGTTAATCATCAAATGGCACACCGCACACTAAAGACCAGTTACGCACGGCTGACCGAACGGCTGAACCGTTTTCCACAAGGCGCACCAGCGAGCGAGACGCTTTTTGCCATTTTGAAGATTTTATTCAGCGAAAAAGAAGCGGAACTGGTTTCCTCATTACCCATCAAACCGTTCACCGCAGAAAAAGCGAGCCGCATATGGAAGAAGGATCATGTAGAAACACGGAAAATTCTGGATAGGCTGGCTGGGCGAGCAGTCCTTGTGGATATCGAACAGAACGGGGAAACCCACTATGTGCTGCCGCCCCCGATGGCCGGTTTCTTTGAATTTTCAATGATGCGGCTACGGGATGATATTGATCAGAAGGTGCTGGGAGAGTTGTTCTTCCAGTACATGAATGTGGAAGAGGATTTTTTAAAGGCGTTGTTTACCGAGGGGGAGACGCAATTAGGGCGTACTTTTGTGCATGAACCGGTTCTCTCACAGGAGAATGCGCTGCATGTACTGGACTTTGAGCGCGCGTCGCATATCATCGAGAGCGCCACACACCGCGGAATTGGAGTGTGCTACTGCCGGCACAAGATGGAGCATATGGGACGGGATTGCGATGCACCAAAAGACATTTGTATGACCTTTAATAACAGCGCGGCATCGCTGATCCGGCATGATTTCGCGCGTGCGGTTGATGTGAAAGAAGGGCTGGACCTGCTGGAGGAGGCGTATGAGAATAACCTGGTTCAGTTTGGAGAAAATGTTCGCCAGAAAGTGAATTTTATCTGCAATTGCTGCGGGTGCTGCTGCGAGGCGATGATCGCCCAGCGGCGTTTTTCTGCATTGAGCCCGATCCACACCACCAATTTTCTACCTGTGGTCGATAAATCAAGCTGCAATGGGTGCGGCGGATGTGTGAATGTCTGCCCGGTGGAGGCGATGACGCTGGTATCGCGCAATGACCCGCATCATCTAAAAATGAAAATGGCAAAGGTGGAAGCCGACATTTGCCTGGGATGCGGCGTTTGCGCACGCAACTGCCCGCAGGAGAGTATTATACTGACATCGCGAGAGAGACGGGTGATCACACCTATAGACGGTACACACAAGGCGGTGATGATGGCGATCGAACGCGGAAAACTGCAAAATTTAATCTTCGATAACCAGGTCTTGATGAGCCACCGCGCTCTGGCAGCTATGCTGGGGGCGATTCTGAAACTACCGCCTTTGAAGCAGGTACTGGCCAGTGAACAGGTGAAATCACGGTATCTGGAGAGACTGATTGGGTGGTATAACGCACGGCAATAGGTGATCGCTAAACTGAAGTAATCCCCTGATTGGATTTTAAGTAGGAATAACAATGTGTCCATAGCGTCTATGGTGTCCATCGTTCAATCATTTCCTTATTTCCCCAACACAAACTGCGCATTGAAAAGCCTATTAAACCAACCATTAAAGTGCAATCTTTGCAGTTATTTTTCAGATTGAACTAAATGGATTTACTCCACAACCACCCAGTCACTGGCGCTTCTACCAAAGACTTCGGGGGAATACATCTCTTCCGCTTTCACGGGCGGGGCTATGAAAGTGCCGGGTGTTGTGGCACGCGCAACGTAAGAATAATCATATACACCATCCCAGAGAAGCGACGTGAATGCTTCAGCACGTTCATCACGCAGGTTTTGGTGCTCGTACCACGGTCTCGACCACCACCAGCCATAACGCATTTCGAAGGGGTTGGGATCTCCTTCAGGCGGCGCAGTAGATACTGCCAGATCTGGATTGATGATTTCCAGCCCAGCCGGAAGGGGATCAACCAGCGCAACGTGATAACGCCGATTATCCGCCACCATTTTGATGTTAATACGCACTCTTGCGCCTGCTTTGATATGCCAGGTATTTTCATCATCCTGCCACACATCCGCGGGGTCATCGACCGCTTCATATTCCCGCGTGACAACGAAACCCATATCGAGCGGGTCGAGATTGAGGTCTGTGGGTGCGTACTTTAACCCCAGGCGATAATACAGGCGGCCATCGCCTTCTTTACTCATGATCAAATCGTGCACATCCGGCGCATCGAGCAGATAGGCCATCGGAATGCTTGTCTGGTGACGTTCTGTGGAATAGCCCTGGTAGGTATGCTGGCCGGCATAGGTATCACCCAGCCAGATCCTGGCCAGAAAATCCGGTGTCTGTGATTCGTAGGTATTGAAATAGCGATCCATCGCCAACAAGACAAATACGTTTTCCTGGGTGCTGCCCCAGTGGCCACGCGTCTGATGAGCTTGTAGGCCAGCCACTAATTTCGGGATCAGATCACTATCCGGATCGTCCGCTATCAACGCGTCCAGTAAGACCGCGTCGGCTCTTCTATCCGAAGAAAGGATCAGGTATGTTTGATCATCGTAGCTGGTGGTGAAATTTGCCGCTCCGGCTGTTTCGACAACACGATTGTTGACGTAAAGCCGAATTTCTTGCAGCTCGCTTGTGGCGTTGGGGTCCTCTAACAACACATGCCATAACCAACCGATGGCTTCAAAGGAGAAATCTTCGAGCGGCGCATCCGCAAGCAACGCACGTGCTTTTGCGGCGTCATTATCACCCATCAAATCGCGCACATAAAGCGCATACGCGCTCAGCACGCGGCGCGTGTATTCACTATACCAATGGGGATAATGGCTCTCAATATCCGACAGATAGACGAGTAGATTTTCCCGCATCCCGTCCGGTACCGCGAAACCCTTATCCTGCGCGCGCTGTAAAGCATGCGAAACATGGATGGTGTTGAACGGAATCGAATCCTGTCCGCGGCGCCAATAAGGAAAGCCACCATCCATATTTTGAATACCCTGCAGCCGGGTGATATCTCTATCCACACCTGCCACCATTTCATCCGGTGTTGGCAGTCCATCAGCTTCGAATGCGGTTAACACATCTTTCAAGGCTGCAATGCCTAAAATACGTGAAGCCAGCTGCTCGGTACAGGCGTAGGGATATTTCGCCAGAACCATGACTGCGTCCGTGAGCGTTTTCAAGGCTGTTGAGGATGTTTGTATTTCAAGTCCGCCAAATTGTGAAAACACATCATTTGGTTTGGCAATCGGCTGCGCAACGGCTCCGGCATCGATGACACCATAGGCAGCAAATGCTTCTGAGGTCGCCGGCGTATAAACCGGAATTTGAAGCGATGCCGCGTCAGCGTAAGAACCAGAAACCGCCCCTACCTGGAATTTCGCCATCCCCGCCATCTCTGTTTGTGCTGTAAAGCGTATTTCAACCCGATCATTGGCAGGAACAGACACCCGCTGTCCCGCCCCTTCAAGCAATGTGATGTTTGTGGTCTGCAGCGCACTATCCACTACCATCGGTTCATCTGTCTGGTTTTGTATGAGAACCGGGAATTCAAATTGATCACCAAAGTTCAGGAAACGCGGTGCAGAAGGGCGCACCATCAATGCCAGCCGCGCGGTAAGATTGGTCTCCGTTTTTCCAAATTGCTTTCCTCCCCGGTCTACTGCCACCACCATGACACGGTAGCGCGTGAGGTTGTCCGGGACATCAATTTGCATGTTTGCTCTGCCGGCCGCGTTGGTGCGTAACTGGGCTTCAAAGACAGCAAGCGGATTGAAATCACTGCGGATGGCAATGGGCGGTTCAGCAGCCTCGCCGCCGCCACCCAGGCCGTCCGCTTCCATTTCTTCCATCGGCGCTCCGGCGGGCATGGCCATGGTCTCATCCATGATCGCTTCTCTCGAATCCATCTTGAAAGCGTCATTGGATGGTGTTGCCAGTATCTGCATTTCACCGCCGAGCGCCTGTTGCGATAATGCCAGCGGATTCATGAGCACGATGCCCGCGCGCCCATAAATACTTTCCAAACCCGAAGCGCGCTGGGAATAAAAAGCAGCTATTGGATGTGCGAGCTGATAATTGGTAAGCGCCAGGATGGATTCATCGACCACAACAATGGCTAATTCTGCGTCTGCGACCGGGTTTCCCTCCGCATCCTCAAGATCAAGCGCAAGGGTAGTGCTTCCGCCTGGTTCAATCTCATCCTCCTCCAGATTGGCGTTTATGGACAGTGTTCGCGTAAGCGGTGGTATGCTGAGATTGAGTTGTCCACTGGCATATGCAGGGCGGCCAGGTGCATCCTCAAGCGGTTCACCGCTATCATCCACGCGCGGCACCGCCCCGACTGCATCCACTTGCAAATGGATATTGGGGATGTGGTCATCATCAATAGGCACTGAGAGTGTCAGTGTTCCTTTCTGAATCAAATGACGCTCGGTATACAAAAACCCATTCCGTGATACTGTCAGGAGGACTTCAGCGGGCACAAAGGGCGTCTGGACAAGCACCTGTGCCACATCACCGGGCTGGTATTTATCTTTGTCGGGAATGAGCGTGATCTCTTCTTTTTCCACATCACGAGAAGACGGAATCTGCCCGCCACTGACCCAGCGGGTGATGCGGCTCTCATTGCTCCTGCCCTGCGTATCGGTAACGATTGCAGTGATGCGGTAACGCCCGCCAATGGCTGTATCAAATGTGCATGTGAGCGGCTCTAACGCAGAAGTCTGCTCACAAGTCTGCGGATCGACAAGTTCTTCGTGCCAGCCTCCCTGCGATTTCCATTGGACACGGGACGCGACGACTGTCACGGGTTGATCAGCAATCGCATTACCATCAATATCGGTGATGATCAATTCGACATCCATCGGTTCACCGCGTTCCACGAAATATCGGGCGGAACGCAATCCGACATACACATCTGCAGGATGCAGGAGAAGATTTGTCGTGCTAGTCCAGGCCTGGCGATTGAGGTCTGTCACGGTTGCTACTGCAGAGAGATTAGCAGGGCGCGAGGTCTCTCCATCAAAATCAACGCGCAGATAATGAGTCCCTGTTGAATTCGTTACACCATTGAAACTCTCGCTGTGCTGGTTTTCGTTCTCATTTTCGCTGAAAATCCACCATGGTTCCCAGTAACCAAATGTGAACTCATCCCAGTTTGGCGGCGTGTAATTTGTGGCAGTGGAATTGACCCACCAATTTGTTTCCGCATTGGGCAACGCACCCCCCGCGTAGTAATTTGCTTCGACCGTGAAAATGGCATGGTCGCCCAGAAAGTATGGCGCTTCGGTCTCGTTTCGCGCTGTTACTTCAAACTCCGGACGCCGGAATTCCTGGATTTGGAAAGAATGGGTGTAATTGGTGCTTTCGAATTGCCCGGCGTTATACTGCGCTTGAAGCTGCAGCTGTGCGTATCCGAGATTACTATTCTCCGGGATGGACAAGGCTATATCAAAACCACCCAGCAGATTTACATCCGCGCGCCCGGCAGTGATCTGATTGCCCTGCGGGCCGGTGAGCACATAATTGACGGATGTCAGGCCCTCCCCCACCAACCCCACATCGCCTGTTTGCCCAGCTCCGATTGTGCGAATCCACCCCTTCAGGTGGACCTCTTCACCCGGACGATACATGGATCGATCGTCAAAAACGAACCAGCGCATTCTATTCGTCAGAGAACGCGGTTTCCATCCGTTCTGTTCCCAGCCATGATGGGCACTGAAGGGTAACATGGCTTCATCATCTCCAGAACGAGCAAGCAGGTACTGTGCCCCATCAGCCGGCAGCGGCATTCTGGCAGTACCATCCTGTGCGGTTACTGCACTGATGCGACCATCACTGCCGGTAATTTCAAGCCCGGATAAGGGGGTGCCATCGGACAACGCACTCGCCCAGACGACAAGCTCACTATGGTCAGAAATGGCATCCAGACCAATTTGCGTGACCTGTGCCCAGACATGCACTGTTTCCCAGTAATTTTCTTCTTCAAAAAAACCCTCGTGGGGACTGACAACTACGACAAAAAACCCAAAGCCATCTTCCAGGAACGCACTCATGTTGAGATTCACTTCGCTCAGTACATCTGCTGTTGTATCCACGCTGCGCGTTTCATCCAGCAGTAATTCACCCGGCAAATCCTGCGGCTCATCGGCCCATCGGTATTCATCCAGATATTTGAGGAAATCCTGGTAATCAGATGGTTGAACGCGATAAATCTGCAGGTCCAATTTGTCATAATTCATCACATACAGGGGTATGGATGGCTCGTCCGCGGCAGGGTCCAGGGTGATGAAGTGCTCTTCAGGACCATAAAGAAACGGCTCGGCCGGTCCGACTGCAAAACGCACACTTTCTTTGCGCATGAGTGTCTGCCCAAAAACATCGGTGACCTGCGCGCTGACCTGCACTTTATATGTGGTGCGCCCTTCCGTCATCCCTGAAATCTGCAGGGTATTCCCGTATACATTGACTGACAAGCCGGGAATTTGCGGTGAGATTTCCAAAAGTTCTTCACTGAAAGTCTGCACATCAATCGGATTATTAAACTCGATAGTAAAGGGCATCAGCGGCCGGCACTGATCACCCCAGCCACAGTGATGATCGATCAATTTCAAGGGGGCGTAGGTGTAAAATGAGTAACTCTGTGCTTCGGTAGTCAATAGCGGTCCTTCTGCTGATGGCGCACCGGGTTCAACGGTGACAGCAATAGCCGCATCGGCAGGGAGGGATGTGTCTGCCCGAAAAACAATATATCGATCTTCCCCGGCATTCTCGACTAATTGACTGACGGTTTCATCCTGTTCAATTTCACTTTCGTTGGCCAAGCGGATATCGACATTTTGATTATCCGCCTGAACGGCTATATATTCAAGCAGCGCAACAGGATTTATACGCTGATCAAAGGCAATAAAGAAAAGCGGTTCCAGCGGCTGTGGATCTCCCGAGGGATAATATCGCATCATTTTCAGTGGGGGTGTATTAAATTGAAATTTGACACTTTTTGCAAGAAACCCCCCAACAGCCGATTCAATGCCTGCCGGGATCACCACTTGATACTCAGTTGCCATTGGTAACCGATCAACCAGATCAGAATCATATTGAAAACTAAGCGTCTTAGTTCCCAACCAGCGCCAGGTCCCCGGCAGAGCCGGTGTGATTTGCACAGGCACTTCCTGATCCGATAAGTCTTCAAGCGCTGTTAATGGGACCATGGGCTGATTAAAAGTGATGTTCACAAACGGCGCAATGGGAATTTCTCCCTCGGGTGCATAGCGCAGGACTTCAAGTGCGCCATATTCAACATCGCTTTCATTGATATCTTTATCGGGTGGGAAGGATTCTTCCCGTGTTGTACCGGGCTGCGGCGGGGGAAGGACTTCGTCCGGGAGGTTGAAATCGGTCATGTCAGATTGATCAGCAACAAGAGCAGGCAGGCGATCCAGTAGAGCAGACAGGTCCTGGCCTGATAATGGGTCGCCCTGCACATAAGGAGAGGGACTGAAGGGCACAGCGATCTCTGTTCCTTCACTCAGAGTAAAGGTCAGCGGTTTTCTTTCTTCTTCTTCTTCTTCCTCCGGTATTTGTTCAGTTTCCTCGGGCGCGGTTGCGGGAGTTGGCGTTTGCTTGGCGTCGGAGGTTGCGCAGGCTGAAAGTACCATCGATAGTAAAATAATCCCGATCAAACCGATCTGTACCTTTTTCATAGCCGCCTCCTTCTGATATGCTTATTCTATCTTTAAGAATAGACGTTCGTAAGCATTAATTAGTTCCAGACTGCTCATATTTTCTTGAAGTGGAGGATGGCGGTTTCTGGTTTTATTTAGAAAATTCCATTTTAGGTGGTGTCGCAAAGGCCTTTGCAGCGATGATGAAAGAAAATAAATGATGCGCCAGGGAATCTAGGCCGGAAACTACTGATATGAAAATTAGCAGCTCTTTCAGCGGATGTTAATAAGCATTTTGAGGGTCTGATCCTTATATCGAAAACGCCCGTGGAGAGATTCGAACTCTCACCGCCTGATTCGAAGTCAGTATAACAATGTGTCCATAGCGTAGTACAGCGTCTATTGTGTCTATTGTGTCCACAAAAAGCCTAAAAAGTGTCCATACTGTCCATTGTGTCCATTGTTTCCACAGGGGTTGCACACGAAAATGGGAAAGGTGACTCAAATTCGGGCTATTATTAGAACTAAGAGACATTGTGGAGTCAGTTTACCTAACTAAAGATGTCACGTTAGTATCTGAAGTGTGATTGTCCAGTGCGCGAATAATCCAACCATTAGTAGCCGATTGGGGTTGGTGTCAGATCTGGGATCAAGTCTGAAAAACTAATTCGCACGTATTCACCGAGATGCACACGGTGATCGAATAACATGGCAAATGCAGACCATTCGCGATCCGCTGACAATTCCACGGGAAACTCCGCGTAGAAATCCGCACGCCAGACGGAGTTGTCTGCGTCCCACATACGTACAAAGAAATGATTTTCATCAATCATTGCAGCCAATGCGTAATACCAACGTTGTGTTTCAATAGCTAAGGTTCCCGGGATAGGTAATTCTCGATAGTCTGGGCCGAGATAGTACACAAAATTTTCTGTGTTCTCTGTTGTAGTCTCAATCCCCCACAACAAATAATCATCATACCCATGATCTCCACTCTGATATCCGATTGCAAAATCTGAAGATTCATCAAGGTAAAACGAAATGACCGCACCTTCACCACCACCAGAAATCAGTTCTGAATCTTTCCAGCGCCCTAATGGGGGAACTCCAAGCGTATGCATTCTGATCATACCGTTATGGTAGTTTGCATTCCTAAAATCATACCGCGCATTTTCCTGATCGAATCCCTCATGCATATAAATCTGTGCGTCCGATAATACCTCTGTCACTTCAACCGGAAGTGATTGCAATGGGGGAAGTTCCTGAATAGGGAATATGGCTTCTATTAATCTTGGCCATGAATGAGAAATTCCAAAACCAAGAAGAACCGCGGAAATCCCCAAAGCGATCCATTGCCATACAGGTGTCTTTTTTCCGGTGGATTGTCGTTTAAATCCCTTGAATTTTGGTGCTTTTCGAACTGAAGATCCATCCAACACATTTCCAAGATCAGCAATTATTTCATCTGCTGACTGATATCGATCCTCTGGATCTTTAGCTGTAGCTCTATAAATCACGTTTACGATTGAATCGGGTAGATTTGGGTTAAAGTTTTTTGGATTTGGCAAGGGCTCAGTGATTTGCTGAATAATCGTTGATGTATGCGTTTCAGAGCGAAATGGAACTACCCCCGTCAGCATTTCAAAGAGGACAATGCCTAAAGAATATAAATCACTGCGGGCATCAACCTGGGTTCCTTTTCCCTGCTCCGGAGACATATATGCCGGTGTGCCAACACCCGCCCCTGTGCGGGTGATCTGGTCTTCACCGGAAACCATTCTTGCCAGACCAAAATCCATCAGAATTGGCCAATCATTTGTTCCCAGTAAAATATTGGATGGCTTGATATCACGGTGAACGATGCCCTTTTCGTGTGCGTATTTCAGGGCTCGGGCAATCTTTAAGGTAATTACACATACCCGACGCAAGGGTAATGGCTCACCCAAAACATCCTTCAATGTCCCCTCTTCAACCAGCCGCATGGCAATATAGATTTTCGTATCTTCTTCGCCATATCCGAAGATCGGAATGATGGAAGGATGGTCCAAGTGTGCGATCGATCGCGCCTCACGCCGACACCGGCTCAAAAATTTCTGGTCCTGGGACAGGTGCGTAGGAAGCAGCTTAATCGCAATGTTACGATCGAGCGCTGGGTCATACGCTTTGAACACTTCTGCCATTCCACCCTGACCAATCTTTTCGAGGATACGGTAGTTGCCAATTGAATTTATATCCTTTGTTGGTTCAAAAGAAGCACCGACAACTGTTTTATCATCAGCAACACTTAACCCTTTGAATACCGCAGTGATACCATCAATTATTTCCTCTGCCGATTTATAACGCTCGTTATTATTCTGTGTAACACATTGAATAACCAGGTCATCAATTTCTGGAGGCAAACCTGGTTTTACAGAACTTGGCCAATCGTTTTGACGATTTCTTAATTCATCGCCTACCGAAAAAGTTTCCGACTTTTTTCCAGTAACCATCCAATAAAGGTTTACACCTAAAGAGTAAATATCCGTTTGAATACTGGGTGTAAAATCCCCCAGGAATTCTGGGGCGTGATAGTTTGCTCTTTCCACCAGACCGGTTTTGATCAAATGGCAAAGCTGGGCGGCCGCTGCTGCTCCCCAACCAGCGATCTGGAGACCTCCTTCAACGCCTAATATGATCTGCATAGGGCCAAGATTTGCATGCGGAATACCAGTCTTGGATAGGCTGTCAAGTATTTTTATGGTTCGATCCGTAATATTTAAGGCTGTCTTGATTGGGAATCCCATACGGGGCATGGCATGCGCGACCGGATCACCAAGAATATGCTCATAAACAAGAATGACCTGATCATCCTGTGCACCGTAATCAACCATTTTTTGCACAGAATCCGTTGGAGGAGAAAGAAAATTTTCCGCCATTTGCTTCAGCATCGGCAGAGATTCCCGCGGATAGACTAAAGTTGGATTCAACACATAGACATCATGGGCAACTGGTCCCTTATAACCGAGGAACACCTCGTAAAAAGCATCATCAAATATCTTGTTCTCAACAATATATTTGTTTAAGATGCGGTCACCTTTTTTCATAGAACCTCCATACCCGTAAAGCGTACAATATTCACCGAAATGTTATCCCTGCCACCTCTGCTTTTTGCAATCTTGATCAACATATCCGGTATCAATTGTACATTTACATCTGACGTTTTTTCAAGCAATTCTTCCGCATCCATATACCGATAAAGACCATCTGAACAAAGAATGACCATATCTCCAGCAACAGGGTTTCGTGTAAAGAAATCAATTTTTACGGGCTCACGCACGCCTAATGAACGCGTGATCACATTGCGCTTCGGGTGGGTTAGCGCTTCTTTTTTACTGATGGCGCCTTTTTTGATCAAGTGATTTACAAGGGTATGGTCAGCAGTTACCTGATCGATATGATCATTATGGATAAAGTAGGCACGACTATCGCCAACCGAAGCAAAGAAAGCAGTTGTACGATGTGTCAGCAATGCAACAATCGTGGTCGCATGAGACCCTTCGAGCCCTGATTCTTTGGACATATTGTACAGTTTCAGGTTTGTTTCTTCAATCGCCGCCCGCAGATGCGCCCGGGGATCAATGATGCTATTCTCGTAATAGTTGCTGAAGATATGGTGAACCGCAATTTTTCCCGCTTTGCGCCCATCCTCAGCGCTCCCCACACCATCCGCAAGAAGAAAAAGACTACCTGCAGTCAGCTCTTCCGCTGCACTTGCTGGTAAAAATGCACCCACATAATCCGCATTATGATTTCTAACACATCCGCGATCTGTTTTGCCCGCATATTCGAAGCGCAAAACTTTATCCATACTTTTCATCCAAGATATTTGAATTCAAATTTAGTTTCACCAATTAGAATGACGTCATCCTGCCTGATCATTGTTTTTTCTGTAATTGCTGTTCCATTTATGAATGTCCCATTGATTGTGTTTAAGTCCTCAACAAAGAATTGATCCTTCTCCCGGGAAACTCGCGCGTGGCGTCTTGACATTTGCGGATCTCTCACGATAATATTCCCTTCTTTGCGGCCAATCGTTGTCTTCATCACCAACTGAAAAACACGCCCCCTATAGGTTCCGTTTTTAATAATCAGGAACCCGATTGGCGAGAAAGCCTGAAGACCATCAGCAGGCGTTTGGTCCTCATCAATAAAATCAACAATAGTGTGATCCTGTTTTTCTGATATTTCCGCATCAACTATAGTTTTATCAATCTTCTTATCGTTTTGATTCATATCACTCGCTCAATCCGTCCAGCAGGTACTTTTTAGGCCCCTGCTGGACAATAATCATTTTTCAAGATTTTCTAATCATCTTTCACTTCTTCTTGCTCATTAGATGATTCCGCTTTCTTTGCCGGCTGCGATTTCTGTGGTTGTTCCACGGACTGTGAAGTTTTCTTGATGTCACCTTCGGATTTCTTTTCGGCTTGTGTTTCCTGTGGTTGTTCCACGGACTGTGAAGTTTTCTTGATGCCACCTTCGGATTTCTTTTCGGCTTGTGTTTCCTGTGGTTGTTCCACGGACTGTGACGTTTTTCTGATTTCTCCTCCAGCAGGCTGTTCGTTTTCTTTTGGCATTTCCACAACCGCTGATACTCTTTCGATGTTTGGTTCAGCTGATTGCTCAACCTCCCCGGACGTTTCTTCAACCTTTTCCGCTGGCACCTTTGCTTCTTCCGCTACTTCAGGTACATGTTCCTCAAGAGGTGCTTCCTGCGCAGTGATATCACCAACTTCATGATAGTTTTTAGCGCCGCCTGTAGTTGCAACAAAACCGAATTTCACTGTCTCCGGAACTTCGCCGGGAATCTCGACATCTTCAAACAAGCGTTCCGTTTGACCCTCCTCACCAAATTCCATATCCATCGTCAAAGACATTGTCTTTTTTTCGGTGTTGTTGAAAGATATCTTCACATTTCTAACTTCAGATTCTGGGCGTTCTTTACCCCCCGTTTTATCGATGCCTTCTTTAAGTTTATCCGTTCCAGCGACAAATTCATAGCCTTCAAAACCATCACCACCAGCACGTATGGAGACTGTATCGCTCTTGCGCCCTGGGCCGCCTGTACGTCCTTCAGTCGGTGCAGAAAAATTTCCGAATTCATCCAACCCAACACCCACATAGGCGTTTGACATACCTTCGGTTGAGCGGTATCGCGGCGCATAACCAAGCGAGCCGCCTACACCACCTGTTGAGAATTCCTCGGTGGTTGTATTTCCATCAACAAGAAAGAAAGTGATGCCGTCCGCACCATTTCCACCCCAGGTTACATAATCAAATGAAAATGCTAATCCTTTTTTAGTTGATAATTCTTCTTCGTAGAGCGCGTAACCTAAATCATATCCTTTGTTTTCTGTCAGCCTAAGATACCCTTCACCAACCTCGTCTATCTCTCCATCCCCGGTTACTTTCGCTCCACCTCCCAACTCCCATTCTTCGGGCGGCACCTCCCCGGAAAAGTCAAACTCTTTTACTTCAACTTCTTTTACTTCAACTTCTTTTACTTCAATTTCTTTTACTTCAACTTCTTTTTCTTTAACTTCTTTTACTTTTTCTACCGAGGATGATTTCTTTTGGGTTGTTTCAACCCGCTTGGTTTCCATCGGCGCTTCATATTTCCTGACTAGAATTCCCGCCTTTTCCAGTTCCACCAGATAGGTTTTTTGAAGATCCACATCATCAATTTCATAGGCAAGGTCCACGATTTTATCTTTCAGCTCCTGCTCCAGCCCGCGGCCAAGCTCTGTCTTGATGATGTTTCTTAAAATCTTAGCAATGCCAGCATCAGACTTTATATCATTGGCATCTTCCACTACCATTTCGATCGCTGGCACCTGTAATTCCGGTGGCAGCTCCAAAATGGCGTCGGAAATTGATTCTGCTCGCCCCTGCGGAGGCAGATCTGCTGGCACTCCAATTTCTTTTATGATATCTTCTGCGACTGGTTCAAACTTACTTTCGCCTTGTTCGTTTAATTGTTCTTCCTGTGATGAAAAATCTTCAAACATCGTTCACTCCTTTTGTTTAAATGTTGGTATGGGTGAATACCCCACTTTTACCCATGATGCCATATCATCATGGACACCACTGACTATTGCCTGCCCGGTTTTCAGGCGCGCAATCACAAGCGCCTGCTCTTTGGTGAGGGCAAGCGCGCTTGCCATGGCTTCACGGTCGTCTGCAGCCACGAGGCGATGAATCACCTTAATATTTGTGTTCTTGAGCACATCTGGAATCAGTTTGGAAGGGATCTGGTCAATAATACCTAACCCCTGGCCATATACACGAATCTCAGCCAGTATGTCTGCGAACATTTCCCCCATTTTATTCAATGGATTTGCACCTTCACCGGATTTAGGTACATATCGTAAAATGCGATGAGCCTCTTCAAAAATCGCCAGGTTTCTTAGGCCAACATTTTCTGGCGACCCTAGCGCTTCGTGCTGTGCCAGACGATATTCATACATAAAATTCAAGAGTAAAGCCATCGTGAACCCCTTATCCGCGTCATCCCCCATGCGCGAAAGATTAATGACAACTGGACGATCAAAGATATCCTGCCAGGGTGTTGAATGCGGATGATTGAATAATTCGCCTTTCCAGCCGCGCAGCAAACTGCTCACTCGTGTTTTTAAGGCGGCCACAATATTCCCGGTAATGCGCTGATCATATCCGCGCGCTTTAACCAGTGGGGAGATGCTGGCGTGTAATTGCTCAATGGTCGGCCGTTCATCTTCAGCGGAAGGTAATTGATCGGTCAGCCATCCCTGACTTTCATACAGATCAACCAGCGCTTCTTCAAGAATGACTGGTAAGATTTCCTGCATTGGAAAACTCGCGTTAAAGATTGATTTGATACGATCCAGATGCGCCATGACCTGTACAGAAGCATCCGGGAGCTGGATAATGTCAAATGGATTGAGATGAAGAGGGTCTAATTTGACGCCGCGCACCTGCTCAACACCGGGCGCAAATATCGCTATCTTCTCCTTATATTTACCAGATTGATTGATGGCGAGCGCCATCTGCAGATATTCGTCCTTTGCGGGTTCAACCACCATAAAATCAACTTGTTTTTCCATCAAATTGTTGATCATCCAGCGGCAGGTGTTCGATTTTCCGCTGCCCGTCACGCCTGAAATGAAAATATGGCGATTCAAAGAGTTGAAATCAATCTTATATTTCAGGTTCCCCACCGGTGTGCCGCCCTCAAGCACATCACCAAGTTCTAAGACTTCTTCATTATCTTCGAGAATCGGCGGATTCAAACTGAAATAGGCTGTCGGCTGTGATGGAATACCTGTCATTTCAGTTAAGGGCAGGTTAGCCAGTAATGATAGTTCCATGGTATTGAGTGGCGTTGTCAACCCAGAAAAATGATTTCCAAGCGGATGAGAAATATCGGTCCTGTTTTCTGGGTTTTTCAACTTGAAAGGCGGTTGCTGGAATGAATCCACAAAAACCTGCGCGTTTTCATTCCATATGGTGCTGATATTATGCGAGCGCATCGGCTCCATATTCGTATCCTTTCCGCTCACCAGCGCTTTAAGCTGCGCCTGTCCCTGAGCGGAGGATTCCTTCTGGTCACTGATCAGATAAACGCCCACATTCCAGCATCCTTCAGATAATGATTGGTCAAAACGTTTTTCGATCTTATCCAACAATTTCTCGCTGGCTTCCGCGTGTTTGTTCAAGTAATCTTGTCCGAATGATAATGATTCATTGGTTGTTGTGCCTTCGCTGTCCGTTGTGCCGGTAGTTGATCCGCTTGTTTTTGCAAGTGATGTTGTATCGCCAACGGTTTCCGATGCGGTTGTTGAGGGAAGTAACTGTCCAAACATGCCAAGCATACCCGAAAGGAGAAATGCGCCACCCACCGAATAAAAAGCGCCGCCTAAAGCAGCGGCACCCAATCCAATTAAACCTTTCTTTGCTCCTTTGGCTTTGTCTAAGGTGGTGCCAATGACCCCTTTGCTTTTCCCAGTTGTTTCAGAGGTGGATTTTCCCTTAGTTGTCGATTCAGAATCAGATGTCGATTCTGATCTTGAACTGGTTTTTGAAGTGCCCGTACTCGCACTTCGCTGGATGGTTGTTTTAATGAATGCATGTACTTCGTTACCCAATGTGCGTGTGTTCTGGATGATGCTTTCTACCTCATTTTCTGCTACCGGATCAGCAATGACAATATAGACATACGGTTTGTTCCTCAAGCCGCGCATGAATTGATCGATGCTTTGAAAGGCATCATTTTTCTTATCATCATTTTTTAGAGATGGAATACCCGTAAAGCAATGCGCGTATTTATGCTCACCCACAGGCTGGTGGAAGTGCCGGACTACTTCCTTGTAGTCCCTGACGAGTGTGGTTTTTGTTCCCGGCCAATTGGAACACAAGAATTCGCCCATATGTTCTGCGAAAATCTGCGGCTGCGCCCCCTCCTCTTTGGCTACGACACCCAGATAAATTCGGGAGCGCACACCATCATTGGTTATGAAATATATGAAGGTATAGCGTTTGTCATGTGAAGCCGCAAGTGCGGTTTGAATTGCTGAAAAGTAATTTTCAAAATTCTCTTCAACCGGTTTGCCGACCTGGTCGATTCGAATGAAGGCCGCGTCCAATTGATTCGGCATTGCCTCATCGTCAATCTGGATGGTGTGATTGCCAATCACGTCGCTGCGCAGATAGCTCCGTTTAAGCGCAAACATCAGGGATTTTGAAATTAGATCCCCGGTCTTAATTAAATCCTCCGCTGAGGGCGGGATATCTGGATTTACCTCCAGATTTTCATATTTTTCGAGTGTTTTCTCACCATCAGCCATAAGATTATTCACCTTTCCCTTCGTTTACCAACACAAATTCTGTATCACCTATCTGGATGTGGTTTTCAGGAGATATGAAATATGCTTCGCCAGGTTTTAATTTCTTCTTATCTATAAATGTCCCATTTGTTGATTTCAGATCAACCAGGAAAACTTCACATCCCCGAATATTGATCTCAGCGTGAAATCGCGATGATTTCTGATCATTGACAGTGATATCATTCGAATCCGCGCGGCCAAGTGTATTTTTGTTATTGCGAAGCGCATATTTATTTCCGTCAACTTCCTGTAAAGAAAACTCCTCTATAATGTCTGTCTTCACCGATTCACCGGTGATATCTTCAACCGAAAAGACAATGCTGGGCGGGATGTCATCGAAATCACGCCCAAATTGGAAACCCGCACCAAGCGCGACTATTTCACCAGGATTATCGGAAAGTAGCACCTTATTTTCTCCAAAGAAATCCCGCAGGTAATTAACCAATGTGTAAAGTTGAGCGCCACCACCCACCAGAACGACCTGTCCGATCTGGTCTTTACATAGGTCAAGATTCATTAAGGCATTGTTTATTAAAGAAATGAATTGCTGCTGAAGGTCTGATGTTACTTCTTCAAAAATCCGGTTCGTCATCTGAATTGTGCTGCGATAAATCTCGTTGTTATCAAGAATTATTGTGCACGCCCTGTTTGCGGAAGCAGAATGCGCATCAATTTGCAGCATCTGCTGGCTGATAGATTCTTTCAGGCGGCGGGCATGCAAACCAAGTGATATCAGAATAGATGGGTCATCAACGATAGACATCTCCGGGAGATGCAACTCATCAGCAATGAAGCTTGTAATCTCAAAATCATACAAACCGCCACCAAATGGCTCACCATATCGCCCCAGAAAATCAAGGCCACCGGATTGCGGGTTGATCTTGCCTGCGACAACATCCGTCGTGCTACCACCTACATCGACCAGCAAAGTAGTTTTTTGCGTATCGACATCTTTCAGGACCCCAGTTTCCATTAAAGCAAGTACTGCACCTTCGGGTTCTGAGATAAAGGTAATAAAATCCTCATTCTCTTCCAAGAAGCAATCATTTACAATTTGCCTGAATTCCTTCAGGATCTCGCCATCATTTTCAAATGCCCAGTGAACCGGGTAGGTAAAAATAAAGCGCGCATTCTGATTGAATTGACTTGCGCGCCATTTTTCTTTACGGATCTGGGCAATGAGGTTTTCCAACAGCAACTTTGTGAAAAGCATCGCCTCTTTATGCGAATATTGCATTTGATGGGGTTTTACATCCTGAATTAAATGGTTTCCGATACTGGGTTTGAAAAAATAGCGAACCTTGTTTCGTTTTTCCTCGTCTTCAAGAAACGCGAGCGCCGTCTCCCCATAACTTTCTATATATTGGTCGTTCTGATCCAAAAACAGTGCAGAAGGAAGTTTGCGATTTGAAAAGCTGGTCAGCGGAGAACATTGCGGGGCACTGAGTATTTTTGCGCGTCCTTTATCAATCACATATGTTGATCGAAACAAACGCCAATTCGTCGCTCCACAATCAACAGCAAATACTGTTATCTGGTCTTTACCCATCTTATGCTCCTTTGTGAGAATTTAGAACAGAAAGCAGGGATAAAGAAAAGAGTACAGATACCACGATATCGCGCCTTTAACCGGTTATTCAATTTCATCAGCTTCCTGTTAACTCGATAAAAAGAAACGAAACTGGTTTTTTCTAATAATTTTATAATAAAGACATTCGGCGACCTGGCAATCTGATCTTTCATCAGACCCATGGCTTTGCGTCCCAGTCTCATGGTTAGTTTGCGTTTATCAAGTCGATGTATAGTATATGCTAAAATATTTTTACTTCATGTCAATACCTAATTACAGGTATTTTTTTCAAAATAATCCCTTAGGTGTGAAATCGATATGACTTAGTTTTATTCTGAAAGAAGATCCTAATTATCGAAGATTAATAATTCTGGTTGCACTCGGAAAACAATCTTATCCCCCAGAAAACATCAAAAATTGAAAAAAAGGTGGTTTTTACGCTAAAAAAGACAAAAAAAGCGCCCGAGGAGAGATTCGAACTCTCACCGCCTGATTCGAAGTCAGTATAACAATGTGTCTACAGCGTGGTACAGCGTCGATTGTGTCTATAGTGTACACAAAAAGCCTAAAAAGTGTCCATACTGTCCATTGTTTCCACCGGTATTGCATCTAAGAAAGCGTCTGTCAAGTATTATTTCAATAATCTCCTTTTTGTGGGCAACATTTAACCGATGCATCTAACCGTGCTCAACCTGAGTTTTCTATCCAGGCACACCATACCTTCCGGTCTGCCCCGGGTCCTCAATACCAGGCCGGTCTCATTCCACCAGCAACGCCGTCAGGTTCCCGGGGCACAGGATTTTTTATTGCCCGTAATCCTCTTGATAAGGTTGATCCTTTTTCCACATGAAGTAAATCACAGTCAACAACCGTCGTGCCACAGCTACCCGGGCCGCCCTGCGCCCGCACCGAAATGCCATATTTTCATGCACCTGGTACCATTTTGGGCTGACACGGCAAGCAGTAGTGGCAGCCTGTACCATCGATGAGCGCAGATAGCGGGATCCTTCTTTGGTGATATGCCCATGCTGTACGACCGCGTCACTACTGTGCACTTTTGGTGTCAGCCCTGCCCAGCTGCATAATGCTTTGGATGAATGAAATCTGCTGATATCTCCAATTTCAGCCAGGAGGATCAACGCGATCAATTTACCCACCCCTGGCATGCTCTTCAAGAGATTTACAATGTGATTTTGTTTCTCACTTAAAGAGATGTTTTTTACAATCGCTTGGATACGCTCTGTCAGGTGGTCGATCATGGCAAGATGATCTTCGATGACCTGCTGTGCAGATAGCCGCAATTCTTTTTCCATCACTTCATGCAGATATTCCCGCACTGCTGCACCAAACAGATCTGTTACTGGCGATATTAGATTGTATGCGGCCAGTACAGCATGGATGCGGTTCTTGGCTTTTGAACGTTGATTCACCATCCATTCTCTGTGTCGCAATATTTGACGCAGGTCTCGGATATCTTGGGGTGCTGCATACACCTTGGGAATATAGTTCATGCGTGCCAGATGGGCTAAGGTAGAGGCATCAATCTGATCTGTTTTCACAGCAGCGTTGGCGATTGCTCGCACTCCTTTGGCATGCACCAGATCCACTTGCTGTACGTGTTCATTCAGTAGATCATACATGAACGGCCTGTTGCGGGTGGCTTCCAACACCGCGTAGGTCTCCCGTGGTACTTTTTCTTCTAGAAAATCTTTGATTTCCTTATTGGATATGCGTTCTTTATCTATCACTTCCCCTTTTGCATTTATTAGCACCATATAAGTGCGTTTGAGATGCAGGTCTATTCCAAGGTAGAATGGGTACATAAGCGTTCCTCCTTTGCTACACTTGCCTGTGTCTTACTTCAAGTATAGCGATTTGGCAGGGACGCTTTCATAGTATCATCAGAAATGGGAAAGGCGATTCACTTATTTCTAATGTGAGTAGAAAAAATCTTGACTTTTCTATTCTAAACTTTCACCAAATACTATTGAAGAATGAATAAAAATAAATATAATTATAATAAACATAGGTATTTCTATAGATTATTTCCGATTTTCAAAAAGTTTTTTTAGGGAAGTCGAAAAACTCAAATTGATCTGCCCATTTTCTGGAGGGAAAATGAAATGCAATAATTGTGGGTTCAACAACCGCGAAGGTATAAAGTTTTGTGAAGAATGTGGCCAACAGCTGAAAGAGGAGGTCAATCCACTATGCCCATCTTGTGGCTTTTCCAATCGGGAGAATGTGAAATTTTGTGAACAGTGCGGTACAAAACTATCAGCTTCTGAGCCCGCTCCCGCCACGCTACCTCCCAGCAGGAGAAAATTTGCTCCGCAGGTGGGACCCTCTAACCCAGCGCCTCAGTCGGTGGTAGTGGAAGTTGGCGGGCGGAAGCGCCAGGTTCGGCGCTCCTACTTGCTCATTCTCCTGGTATTGCTACTCCTCTTTCTCCTTTGCGGTTGCCTCTTCTTCACAGAGGTCATTGCCGCGCCGGTGTTCATAACAGACATCTTCAATGAATACACCCGCCTTGGTTTTGGCTGCCTGAATGGGATCTTCTTGCTGTTTTCTTTCTATCTCATTATCCTCATCCTCAGGCTTGACTTCAACTGCATCTATGTCCCGATTGGTTTGCTGATCCTCACCATTTTGTGTGTCATTCTCGGCTTTATTGGCATAATCGATCTGCCTGACTTCGTTGATGATGTCATCGACAGGGTTGTTGACCCCATTCGCGTGCTGCCCCTCCCCTGGAATCCGGATGAACAGCCGCCCTGGGAACCAGACGATCCTTCACCGCCTAAAAATCCATCCGGCAAGTGTTGCCCGGACTATAGATTCAATAATATCTATTATGACAACGGGCATCTCTTCTTTGATATCACTTGCCGTACACAGGATATCAAAGATCAATGCGCGGAAGGGAAAGTGTACGACGGGGCAGGAAAGTTCTGGACCGAGGTGTCCTGTTGTGTGGATCCTGATTACAACATGTCGGTATTAAGGTGCGAAGGGCTCGATTATGTCACCGCAAAAGTGGGTAACGTCCGGATTGAAATGGAATACGAAGGCTCAAACGGCAAGATCTGCCGGATTGAAGAATCATTCCCGCCGCCTTCATTCTCAGTCCCCGAGGATACTGATACAGATTCTACAGACTCAGTCCCCGAGGATACTGATACAGATTCTACAGATAGCAGCTGTCCATCTGGTGAATCCATGTGTGCCGGGTCATGCTGCTCTGCTGGCCACTGCTGCGATTGTGGTTCAGGAATGGGCTGCTATTCTGACTGCAGCAGTTGTTATTAATAATTGGAGGGATCATGCATTGTCCATATTGCGGAAAACAAGTCTCTGATACAGTAAACATCTGCGGTTATTGCGGGCGTGATCTGCGCCAACCGAAACCGCTTCCCCCTCAGACGCCTACACCCCAGCCGACCCAAGTCATCATCCAATCATCCATGTCAGAGGGTCTGCTCTCCCATCTGACTGGGCTCTTTAACTTCTCTATGGCCGCATTGTTGATCGCGTTGATCATATTCATTACCCTGGTTCTGTTATGTGTCATCCGTCTGCCATCCAGTTTCCCAATCATAGACCTGCCGCCGCAGTTGGATACCCTGTGGTCTCGGGCAGTCACAGTGCAGTCACAGATATGCGACGGAGGGCAGCCAGAAACATACCAACCCCCCGGTTGAGGCAGACCCGGCCCCGCCGAAAGAGAAAAAGCCCGATCCTATCATCTGAAATTCAGATTTGAATGAAGCGGATTGCAAAGCAGCAGGCGGCAACCCCACCATGATGTGCGATATGAAAGAAGGATGCCATAATATTTGTTTTTGTGAGAAATGAAAAGGAAGAACATGATGAAATGCCCAAATTGCAGTAAGGAAGTACCCGATAGCGCAAAAGTATGTGGTTTCTGCGGAACAAAACTGAAAACAGTCCAAACCTGCTCATCCTGCGCGAAGGAAGTGCCCCTTACCGCAAAAGTCTGCGGCTATTGCGGTACCCGCCTGGTGGATGCCGCACCAGTTATACCGCCTGCAGAAGTAGAAGCAGAACCTGCGCCTGTCGAACCAGAAGCAATAGTTGAAGCCAATTCGGTCCCGGTACAGGAAAAAGTTGCAGAAAAAGAACCGGTCGAAAAGAAACCGGAAATGCCAAAAAAGACGACAAAGAAAAAAGCAAACAAACCAGTCAGTAAACAAGAAAAAAAGACGGCCAAAGCAGCCAAACAAAAAAAGCCCGTATCTTCCGGGAAGAAGTTGCCTAAATGGGGACTGCCTGTAATTATTGGAAGTGTTTGTCTGGTGATTGCATTCTTGGTCCTTTATAAGACTTTATTTTTATCTCCACTGGATTTTCTCGCTGGTTCATGGAGTGGCGCTGCCTATAATGATGGTCATCAATTTGATTATAAAATGTGGTTTGATTCTGGTTGTAAGCTCGGTGAAGTCTGTGGTTCATTTGATTTACCAGATATAAATTGTTCGGGAAAAGTCTCGATTATCAGCATTTCTGGCGATAAGTATTTTTTCAAGACCTCCGGCTTATCCACCGGATGTGGCGGAACTACCTATGAAGAATATATTGACCCATTTAATTCAACCACGTTGCGGATCCGTTCAGAAGGCGATTATGGAGTTACGCTGGCGACGCTTTTCAAGGAATAAATATTATTTCCTTGTTTCTAGCCTCTCGAGTGGTTGTAGCGGGACAACTTAAAACAATGGAAAAGATGACTCAAGAACTTATATTACTTACATTGGTTTTGCTTTATTAGGAAAAATTGGGTTGTAGCTTCCCAGGTGATAGATATGAAATCAGTCCCTCCACCATTTTCAAAATCCAGCCAATAAACCCAAGAAAACATATAAAAATGAGGATTTTGCGCCTAAAAAAGCCAAAAAAGCGCCCCCGACAGGGATCGAACACGCATTCTCTGATTCGGGGTCAAGTACTCTGCCTCATTGAGCTAGTCTATGAAGAAGGAGACCAGAAGCGGGTTGACAACTTCCGGGTGTTCAACGTGGGGGATGTGACCGGCGTCTTCGATGATGTGCAGCTCAACAGCAGGGATATTTGTTTTGAAATATTCGATGTCGCTGTAGGGGATGGTCTGGTCGTGGCGGCCCCAGATGAGCTGGATGGGGATGCCGGCAGCGTCAACCGCCATATATTCCTGCATGGGGCGCATATCGGGCAGGTGGCGGATGGCGGAGAGGATGGCGCGGGTGAAGCCTTTATATTGGAGCTGATCACGGTAGCGCGCTTCCCAACCGGGATAATTCTCGGGATGATGAAAGTCCTCCATCTGGGAGGCGGGGAGTATATGGGGAACGAGGACGACGCGGGTGATGTATTCGCCAATTAGCGAGAGACCCATGGGGAGGATATCATTGGGTTGCACCTGCGCGATGAGCGGATCGATCACCGTGAGCGATGTGACGCGGTCTGGAAAACGGTTTGAGAAGGCTGCCGCAACCGGCGCGCCCTGCGAAAGGCCGACGATGTGAATGGGCTGCTGCACCTGGAGATGATCGAGCAGCTGGGTGAGCTGGGTGGTGTAGAGAGCGAGTTCATAATCCACGTCGGGCCGGTCGGAGTAACCGCGCCCGTAAAGATCGTAACGCAGGATGGAGTATCCGGCATCAACCAGATCGGGGACGGTGGGGTCATAGATGAAGTAGGGCACAGAGAAACCGTGAACCAGGACGACAAGCGGCATGTGCGGGTCCCCGGTGTATTCATAATGGGTGACGCCATTGGGCAGAGACGCAAATTGACCGGGCAGCGATGCGCGGGTTGCGGCATTTAGTTCCACATTTTCCACACCGGAGAGAAAGTAGGAAAGGGGAACAGCCACGAGGGTAGCTGCCAGGATGATCCATGGCCATGTGCGGTTTGTTTTCATTGTTTGACCTTTCCTATCATGGCGTATGCCCATTATACGCTGGGATTGATGATTAGCGCATATATTGTTAATAGATTGCATATTCCATGAACGTGTTTTGTACGCTATGATGATAATCAAATAACGCAGAAAGTTGTTATGCAAAGCAACGCGAAAGATGTTGATACTTATCTTCAGGAAGTTCCCGAAGAGCGGCGGGAAGTCCTGTGCCAATTAAGAGACTTATGCCGCGGGGTGCTGGATGGTTATAGCGAAAACATGGTGTACGGTATGCCCAGCTACCAGAGCGGGAAAAACGAGCCGGAGGTGGCGTTTGCCAGCCAGAAGCATACCATCTCCCTTTATATTCTCAAACAGAATGTGCTGGACCAATTCCGTGAGCGGTTGAAAAAGCCGGGAGTAAGCATGGGCAAGGGCTGCGTGCGTTTCAGCAAACCCGAGAAGATCGACATGCCTATCGTGCGTGAGATGCTGGCAGAGAGTGTGCGATCTGATGGACTGATCTGTTGATGGAAGAAGCTGTATGATGAAAGAAGCTGTATGATGAAAGTGAGGCGCAGGATGACCGTTTTATTTAAAGTATCGGAAGTTTTTCCCATTTCACCGCTGGAACTGTATGATGCGTGGCTGGACGCGCAGACGCATTCGGAAATGACTGGTTCGCCGACTGAGATCAGCGCTGAAGCGGTGACATCTTTCAGTGCAGGGGATGGGTATATCCAGGGCGTGAATCTGGAGCTGGAACCTGGAAAACGGATCCTGCAGCGCTGGCGCACGACGGATTTTTCCGAGGATGATGAAGACTCGATCGTGGAAATCCTGCTGGAAGAAGCCGGAGACGGGACGCGGCTGACGATCATCCATTCCAATCTGCCGGAGGACGGGATGCAATATCAGGACGGCTGGGTGAAATGGTATTTCACGCCGATGAAAAGGTATTTCTCACCGTAACATCTTTTTCTTCCCTTATTCAGATCCGGCGCCTTCAGCGATGGTGAGCGGGGCAAAAGAGGCCCATTCGTTGCCGTCCAGGTCCTCAACCATGACACCGATGCGGTAATCACCCGGTTCAGTGCCTTCGAGGGCGATACCCTGCACAAAGGGCTGTCCGCTGAATGTAAGGACATTTCCCGCGCGCAACACATCCTCCCAATTGCCATTTTGATTCTGTTCCCACCAGGTATCGATAAACATGAACTGGTCACCTATGCGGGGCTGAATGGGATAGGAACGGATGCCTGTTTCCACACTTCCGACGAACCCGATGATATCGCGCATCTCGCCGCCCCGGTCTGCATAAAAATTCATGCGGGCATCCACCTGTTTACCGGTATCATCGTATATATAGTATCCCTTGACCGAATAGATCCGGTCCTTCGGATCAGATCCATATGCGCGGGGTTCCACAACAGCAAACGCGCTGGTGGACCCATCGGAGATAACGGTTGGCGCGACTATCTCCGGGTAATCCAATTGAATCACACCATCTTCCCGCTCCCACTGCGGGTAGACAATGCCGCCCGATGTGCGGTTGGTATCACTCTGTAGATAATCGCGGGCGTAGATGAGGTAACGGTCCTGGTAGCGAAGCATGATGATACTGTAAATGTAGGCGATGCGTTCGCCGACAACCTGCGCCTGCACGGACACAAAAGGATTTTCCACAGAGACAGTGTCCGGATCGATGTCCGGTACGCTCACCTGGATCTGTTCATAGCCAGGCGCCTGCATCCGTTCTGCGATATCGGGTGGACCCTGGCCATACGGTTTGCCGGCATAATGATAGGCGAGGAAATCATCCCAGAGCGAATCTTGTGCGAAATTAGCGGCAAGGACCGGGTAGTTCTGCTGCGAATAGATACCCGGGAGAAAGTAATGTTCGGAGACGGGAAAATAGAGCGATATTCCGCTGGACCCCGGTACTTTGGAGCCATGGCGTTCCGCGATGATGGCATCGCCCAGGACCGCTTTGATCTGATCGACATGCGCGGGGATGGGCGAATCTGCTCCCATCTCGGCGAGCAGATCGATAAAGCTCCCGAGATCGATCAGGGGGGAAGGAAGCTGATCATGAAATACATTGGAGAATGGCTGGGCAAATGAGCGCGCCTCTGCCAAAAGGGATTGATCCATATCCTTGACTGCTACCAGCAGTTCGTTAAAAGCTTCATGCAGCGCAGGGATACGTGCGAGGTCGACAGCGGAAAGGGTGATATCCTCGCCGATCTTTTCAGCAATGATCTCGGCGGAATATTCTGTTTTGACATCCACCCCGGCAAGCATGGCCTGACGGGCATCGTCATCCAGTATACGCAGATCCTGATCGATATATCCTTCCACAATTGAACTTCCAAGATCGGCAGCACTCATTTGCGGCTTTTGGACCAGATCAGAGATGAAGTGGTTGTAGGCCCAGCCGACACCGGGTTCATATTCTTCGGAAGCAACTGCGTACCGTGCGTGCTGGGAGAGCATGCTGTACACTTCCAGCATTCCCATGTTGCAGGCATCCATACCGATCAGATCGAATTTGCCGATGCCAGTCCGCTCGCGGATGCGAGCAAGAGCGGCGTCCAATTGGTCCAGCTGGATCATCCCGCCGTGTGTGGGGTCATCGTCAAACCAGCCGCCGATCCATCCCGCTCCGTGATCGGACATGATGAGCACATGGCGGTCAGCGGGATAGGACTCGATAGCCCAGGAGACGAAATCGACCAGTGAATCGGTATCTCCCATATCGACCTCACCAAGGTCGCTGACGACTTCTGAAGCGGTGGTGTTGAGATCTGTATCTGTGGTGAGCGCATAACGGCGCGCACCGGTCCAGTCACCATCGCCGGAGAAACTTTCCGGGAAACGGTCGACCTGCGCGACGAGCTGCACACGCTCTGAAGAGCCGACTGATTCGATCTCGTTCAGGTCAAATAGGAGATCTTCTTCAAGCACATTATCATCGGCATCAAGATAGAACATGAGCAACCACGTTTGCTGGTCTGGATCTATGGTTGACAAGGGTTCTGCAGCTGCGGATTCGCCCGCGGTCTGCTGTGTGTGTTTGGGGGTATGGCTGCCATCATCGCCTGACAAGAGCAGGAGCGGAAAAGCGCACAGGGTGACCAGCAGACCGATCAGAATACCTGCTGATAAGCGGCGCGCTGACGCAGGCGGCATTTTATTCAAAAATTTTACGGCGATGTATTCACGAAGGGTACGGAAAGTGTTCCTGGCGAAGACCAAGGCGGCTGACAATTGGCGTTTGATCCAGGTGAAGGCTTTTAAGGCAACATCACCTAACCCGCCCATGCCATGGCGCAGCTTTTCACCCAACCCCTGCCAATCCCAGCCGCGGATGGCTGTGAAAAGGTTTTTGAAAAAGTCAGCAATGGATCTCACTATGGTTGAAAGAATATTCTTTAGTTTGTACCAGTCGATGCTGCGGACGGTGCGTACGACTCGCGCGGGCAGCAGTTTGATCCAGGTCCAGATGAGCGCAGCGAAATTGACGACCAGCCCACCGAAACTTCGAAAGAATTGCCCGCTTTTCCCCGGGGTGTGATCCTTTTTTGTTTTTTGTTTTGAGGTTTCTGCACCCGCGACGGACGTACCACAATAGGGGCAATGGTTGAATCCGCTTTTCAGTGCTTTACCGCAACTTCGGCAAAGCGTATCAACTGGTGTGCCGCAATAGGGACAGACCTTAAATTCTTGCTTGAGTGCCTTCCCACAATTTTTGCATGTATGTGTTTTTGCCATTGTGCTGCCCTCGCTGTTTTGTAACTTCCACTTCTATGCAGAGAAAACTACGAAAGATCTATCCGGATTATATATCAATCATTTTAAAGAATGCGGAGATTTTTTAATTCATTCTTAATCATATAATATATTAAATGTAAACATTTTACCGGAGGTCGTGATGGCGCATGATATTTTCATCAGCTATTCAAGCAAAGATAAAAATGTTGCGGATGCCATTGTGGCAGCGATGGAGCAAGAGGATATCCGATGCTGGTATGCACCGCGTGATGTGAAGCCGGGCGGGGATTGGGGTGATGAGATCGCGAAGGCAATTTCCAATTCAAAGGTGTTCCTGTTGATTTTTTCAGGGAACGCGAACCATTCACAAAGAGTTTTGGATGAGCTGAATCTGGCGATCACCAAAGAGTCAACAATTCTTCCTTTCCGTATTGAAAACATGGACCCGGTAGGAGCAATGCAGCTGCATCTCTCCACAAGGCACTGGATTGATGCTTTTGTCCCTTCATGGGAAAAGCATATTGAGAAGTTGGTTCGCGCTGTGAAGATGAATCTTGAAGGGGAAGAACTTGAAGAGATATTTGATGATCTTGGTGTGACAAAACATAAAAAGAAGAAAACACGCTGGATGATTCCAGTTGCCGCAACCATTGCGCTTGGACTGGGGTTGGTATTTGGCATCCCAAAATTGAGAGAAATAGCAGAAACACCCACTCCCACACAAGCTGAAGCAAAAACAACCAGCGTGTCAGAACTGAAAGACACGCCAACCGCTGAACCGACAGAAATCCCTTTGGGAAGCGCTGAGAACCCGATCGTATGGACGTTCGCAGTTCATCCCAGCGTACCATATGCTGAAATCAAACCAGCATCGGAAGCCGTAGCTGAGCGATTTACAGAAGCATATGACGGCATGGTGATGAAAGCAATTCCGAGCCCGAGCATCAGCGCAGCGTATGATGCGATTTGCGTCGGTGAAGCGCATCTGGCATATCTTGATTCTTTTACCTACCTGCGCTCAGATGAAGAAGATTGTGATATTGAATCACGGATGTTGTGGTATTCCTATTCGGATATCGAGTATGGCGGAGCGATTTACTTGAGCAATAAGCACAAAGGGACAGAATCGATTTCGGAATTGGAAGGGACCATCCTGTGCATACCCTCCCGTACGAGTATTTCTGCCTGGGTGCTACCTTCGCTTGAATTGCGTACGCAGGGGACAGCACTTGATGCTTTCTTTGGTGAGATCAGGGAACTTGGCGACCATTCGGAAGTGATCAGAAGCCTTTATCGCGGAGAATGTGATGTTGGTACAGCTTTTTATGATGCCAGAAGCAACACGGATCTCCCAAATGTGATGGACAGGGTAGAACTTTTCATAACAACGTCGCGCGTACCGCAAACGAATATGAGTTTTAGAACGGATATTGAATCGTCGCTAATCACCTCATTAATCGCTTTCTTAAACAGTGACTCAAAGGAATACAATGACCTTGCCTTTATTAATGGTAAGACCAGTGAAATTGTCGATGAGGAATTAATTGAGATCAACGATTCCTTTTTCAATGATATCCGTGATCTGCTGGAGCGCGCAGGCGCGAAAGCTTCAGAATTTTCACCCCCGTATTAGCAGCCAAACGCAATGCGTGGCAATTCTGTTTGAAAAATCCTATGGTTTTGATGTGCAAATACGATGCAGAGGTTGATATTTTGCTAAAGATATTTTGTTAATATGCGCGCAATCTTTCTTGAGTATAATTTTGTGTTCATTGGCTGACCACCACGAACCAAATTCCCGGTTGAAAAGGAAATCATTTTGATGACAACACAAGCAGTAAGCACGCGCAGAGGCATGTTTGGATTTGACCGCAATATCATCCTGTATCTGGTGATGCTTTTTTTGGCGAATCTGGGTTTTGGAATCGTCGGCGCGGGATTCAACCTGTATATCCTAGCGATGGGCATGTCGCCGGACATTCTGGGCATTATCTTGAGCCTGACGCCGTTCGCACAGGTGCTGATGGCGATCCCGATCGGCTTCCTGGCGGAAAAGATCGGCACCAAACGCGGCATGATCCTGATCAACGTGGTGGTAGGCGCAGCCTACCTGATGCGGGTGGTCTCCGGCAACCAGGTATTGATCCTGGCGGGTTCGTTTCTGCTGGGGACGGTGCAGTCTGGATATTTCATCATGCAGATGCCGTTTATTAGCCATTACGCCGGTACGGGCAGGGATAAGGAATTCATCACGACAAGCGTGGTGTTCTATTTTGCGATGCTGATGGGCAACCTGCTGGGTGGGTATCTGCCCGGAATAGTGAATGGATTTGTCGTGAATGAAGTACTGGCTTACCGGGTGGTGATGACGGCAGCGAGCATGCTGGTATTACTGGGGACGGTTCCGCTGTTGTTCTTAGAGAAGGACGCGCCGGATGATACCTCGAAGATCAGCCTGTCGCCGTACCTTAAGGGGATCGACAGGAACACGGTCAAATTCGCGGGGATCGAGTTCTTCATTGGAACGGGGATCGGCTTCCTGCAGTATTTCATGAATGTGATCTTTGTGTATTATTATGGCTCGACGCTGCAGGCGTTCGGAAATATGTCGTTTTTGATGATCATCCCGATGCTGCTGCTGATGTTCGCGGGGCCGGGGCTGGCAAAGCGCTACGGCGGGTTCAAGGTGACGCTGGTAACGCGCGTGATGGCGGGTATGCTGGCGTTCATGGTGATCATGACGACGAACCAGTATGTGGGGGGCGGATCGTATATGGTGTACCGGGCGCTGGTGGGGATGGGGCAGACGCTGTGGATCTCATGGGCTTCGACGGTGGCGACGAAGCGTTCGCGCATGGCGACCTCAACCTGGCTGGAGATCACTTTCCAGATCGGGTTTGCGGTGTCGGCTTTTTATGGCGGGCACTTGATCGCGCTGGGCGCGTATCCGCGATTGGGGATCATTTCGGGGGTATCGATGCTGATTGCTGTGGTGCTGCCGCTGGTGTTTTTTGGGAAGGAGTATGTGTGGAAGATGGAGCAGGAGTAGTACCGGGCTTTGCATCACTGAGGGAAATGATATTCGAACTGGACATGAACCATGAATTTGGCGGAGTGAAATATCAATGCGAATAATATCTGTTGGAAAAGTACCTAAATATTTATGAAAGAATTAAGCATATACATTTACCAAATTTTCCCTAAATTTTGACATCCAGTCGAAGATACACCACTAAAATCAATGTTAAAACATTTGCCATTTAAATCGTTGATGTTGACTAATGGAACGAACCCT
>Ga0180434_10000598_pt1 | contig 52980 bp, 41 predicted proteins | sample SS_ome_7_FD_132453 | JGI IMG/M metagenome (GOLD analysis project Ga0180434, IMG submission 132453) | Hypersaline lake sediment archaeal communities from the Salton Sea, California, USA - SS_1_D_2 metaG | ecosystem: Environmental > Aquatic > Non-marine Saline and Alkaline > Hypersaline >... | reverse complement strand
TGCAGGTCGCAGAACTTCACCGTGCTGTAGATGATGCCGTCCGCGCCGCATTCGTTCGCCAGACGTTTGAGACGCTGGAACCTCTCCTCGATTCCCTCCATCCTCGGGCACGATGCCTTGGCCAGGTATCTCTCGGCCAACGCGAGGATCGGATCCGGCGTGTTGCTCTCGACCGGCCTGTCGAAGTGTCTCACACCGACACACGCGTCCAGGGCCACGACCCGGCCCCCAAGATCCTCGACGAGTGCGATCAGGTGCGGCCGGTGGATCACGTTGGCGGTCACCACGATCCTTCGCGCGCCATCAGCAAGCTGCTCCTGCTCTGAATCAGAGATGAATCCCTTGAGCCTTGCGGCAAACTCGGCGGGATGGGAGCGTGCCCCCTCAAGGCACAGTTCGAGCACGGATCGGCCTGAAAGCCCCCCCACGGGGTCCCTCTGGAGCCGGAAGACCTCGCCCATCAGCAGGCGGACCTCGTTGCACGTTTCGATCGCCTCCTGCAGGCCTTCGTCCGTCACCCGGGCGCCCGGAAACGCCTCCTGCAACTCCCCGGCAAACCTTTTCAATTCATGGGCAAAGAACTCGACAGAATCAGGGTCCTTCTTCTTGGGGACGTCCAGGAAAAACCCGGGCACCCCCTTCACATATTCCTTCCAGACATCGTGGAGCCTTCGCATCCCGTCGCAGGAGTTTGCGAACACAACGGCGCCCGCGCCGGCCTCGGCCCCGGCAAGGCCAGAGGCCAGCAGGCTCTTCACGTAGTAGCACGTGTTCGGATGCATGTACGCGTCCGCCCGGGAGGGTCGGGGTTCCGGGATCATTCGCTCCGGGCGAAGGCCCGCCGCGAGGATGATCTCCTCGGGAACATAGGAGCAGGCGTACGCAACGGTTTGCCCGACCTCTTTTGCTTTCATGGTCTCCGTCATACGACGCCTCCTTAGCGTTGGAAACGGGAACCTGTCTCTTCGAGATTCGCCTCAACTACGGATATTGCGAGGCCCTTGTCAAAGGGCCGAAGCAATCTCCCGGCACAGAAGCTCGGGCAGCCGAGGGATTGCCGCGTCGCCTTCGGCTCCTCGCAATGTCCACCAATCGGCCTACTCCTTTCGGCCGGGGGAGCGGGGCCTGCCCCCCGATCCCTGATCCCTGACCCCTTGAGCATACCTTAGCTTCCTCGTTGCTCTAACCCAGCTTCAGCTCCACCCCCCGGCTGGCGGCCCGGTCCTCGTACCATTGCATCAGGTTTGCCGGCGGCGTGTCGTGTTCCGATACGGGCTTCCGCACGAGGCTGACCGACTCGGTGGGACAGGAGGTCGTGCAGGCCCCACAGCCGATGCATCGCTCTTCCACCACACGAGAGTAACCGTTTTCCATGACGATCGCATCCACCGGGCACCGCTCGTCCGCACACACGCCACAGGCGGTGCAGCCGTCCGGGTCGATGACGGCCACGAAGTGGCTCTTGGCCACCATCTGCGGCGCGTTGAACTCCTTGATACCCCGCAGGCCCGCGCAGCAACAGGAACAGCAGTTGCAGACAAAGGCGTGGCCTTCCCGCACATTGTACGAGAAGTGGACCAGCCCGTCTTCCTCGGCATCCCTGATGACCTTCCTGGCCTCCCCTCTGGAGATGACCTTGCCCCGCGGAAACCTGTCGAAGGCCTCTTCCTCCCCGGAAATCGCGAGGCAGGTCTCGAGCTTGTGCGAACACTTCTTGCCCTGCAGGGCCTGTTCCTTCCTGCAGATGCACTCCATGAGCTGGAACGACTTCGCTTCCTCGATCATCCGTTGCACGTCCTCGTAGCGATGCACCTGCTGCTCCGCGTCGATCTCCGTGCTCACCGGGATGACCCGGCCCAGGGCCGGTTCGAAGCTCCCGAGCTGGCCGATCAGGTTGGGCGCGTACTCCTCGAACATCTCGGCCAGCTTCTTGTCCATCCGGTTCAGCTGAAACTCGTAGATGCCCACGAGGAATGGAAACAGCATGTACATCCGCTGCCCGAACATCTTGAAGGATGCGATGTGCCCCTGCTGAAACATGTGGTCCAGGACTTCCTGCATTTCCGGAACCGGCTTACCGAGTCGTTCCGCAACCTGCTCGACCGTCTCCGGCACGGACCGCATCTTCAGGGTCATTTCCGCCTCTTCCGGCGTGAAGATGTGCTCCAGGATCTCGATCTCCACACCGCTCTGGGTCGCGGGGTAGCCACTCGGCAGTTCGTCCAGTCTCGTTGCCAGTCGCTTGTACACGTCCGTCATGGCCTTCCTCCTTTCTCTTTTTTTTATCGTTATCTCCGAATATCGAGATTTACCGAAATGAATGGGCAAAAAATTTTCCTCGCTACCTTGAAGAACCGTCCCCGGGCACAATCTGAAGCAGATGCTCTCTGAGTTCCTCGATCTTCTTCTGGTTGATAGTGTAGTAGACCCACTGGGCCTTCTTGTGACGCTCCAGCAAACCCGCGTTGTGCAACTCCTTCAAATTCTGGGAGATCGTGGATTGGGCCATATCGAACTGGTCCACGATTTCGTCCACGCAGCACGCGACCGTCTTCTCGATGTCAAACTTCCCCACATCTTGCGCGCTGCAATCGTACTTCTCCTGATTTCTGCTGATCGTCTCCAGGATCTTCAGCCGGTTCTCGTTGCCCAGGGCCTTGAAGATCCTGACGAGCTCTGCTGGAGTCATATCATTCCATGATCAATCTTTTCGGTACATCGCATTATTGCGATATACGATCGTACCGCCAAGACCTCACCTTGTCAAGAGGTTTTTTCGAAACGCCTGGATCTGCAGCCGACCGATCCGGTCGAACAGGGCCGGGCAGAGCCGCATCAGCCACCAGGCGAACCGCGCGTGGAAGGGAAAGACGATCATCGCCCGGTTGCGCGCAATGCCCTTGAGAATGGCTGTCCCGGCCTTGTCCTGGTCCATGTACAGCCAGTCCGGCAGGCTCTCCTCGATCTCTTCCCGGGTGACCTTCACATTGAGTATGGGCGTGTTGTAGATGATGGGCGTCTTGATGAAGCCCGGGCAGACCGCGTTCACCTTCACGCCCAGGCTCGCCGCCTCGTCCCTCAGCGAAACCGAGAGCCCGACCACGGCGTGTTTGGTCGTGCCGTAAGCCGCGTCCATGGGGGAGGGAATGTAGCCTGCCATGGACGCCATGTTCACGATCTGGCCGAAGCCCTGCTCGATCATCAGCGGATAGGCCGCGGTGGTGCCGTGGAGCACTCCGTGCAGATTGATGTCGATGATCTTGTCCCAGTGCTCCTGGGTCTTGTCGCGCTCATCGCCCAGGATACCGACACCGGCGTTGTTGAAGATCAGGTCGAGCCGCCCGTGTTCCCTGGCGGTCTCGCTAACGAGATCGTGGACGGCCTCCCGCTGGGTCACGTCCAGATGGACGGCCCCCGCCCGGCCGCCCGCAGCAACGATAGACTCGGCAACCTCCTTCGCCCCGTCGTGATTGATGTCCGCCACCACCATCGTCGCACCGTGCCGCCCCATCTGCTCACACACGGCCCGGCCCATTCCGGAAGCCCCGCCCGTCACGATCGCAATCTTGTCCTTGAAATATTCCATGGCACTGCACCCCGTTCCGGCAAGAAGCCGATTCGCTCGAACATTTCAAGAAATGTTCGGGGTAGTCTCCCCCGTTAATACGCCCCCATCATCTCGGCCGCCATCTCGGAAACCGGATGCGGTAGCGTCGGATCGGTCAACACGTTCACACAGGCCGGCTTGCCCGAAGCGATCGCCCTTTCCAAGGCGGGCTTGATGTCCTCCGGGCTCTCCACGAACTCGCCGTGTCCGCCCAACCCCTGGACCATCAGGTCGTAGCGAACCGGACCCAGCTCGCAACCCAGCACCCTGTCTTTGCCGAACATTCCTTCCTGCCCGTGCTTGATCATCCCCCATGCCTGATCATTGCCGATGACGCACACAACCGGTATGCCGTGCCGCACGGCCGTGTCGAACTCCATGCCGTTCAATCCGAAGGTCCCGTCACCGGACAGCAGGATGACCGTTCGATCCGGGTTGGCCAGCTTCTGTGCGAGGGCGAAGGGCAGGCCCACGCCCAGACACCCGAAGGCGAGCCCCGTGGCGAGCAGGCTGCCCGGGCGTTCGGCCGGAAAGGTCTCCACACCAAACAGATGAATATCGCCTCCGTCGCAGACATAGACACCCTCACCGCCGACCACGTCCCGTATATCGCCCACCAGCCGGCTCGGGTGGATGGGAACGGCGTCCATGTCGACGGCGCCCAGGGTCATGTCGGTAACGTCTTGAACCATCTTGGTTGTCTCGGTCCCCCAGGCACGATCCGGCGTGGCGGGAACGGCTTCCGTAAGCTGTTCCACCACCACCTTGATGTCGCCGTGAATGCCCACGTCCGGGCCCCGGTTGATACCGAGCTCGGTGGGCTCGATGTCCACCTGTATGATCTTCACCTCCGGCGGGAAGAACCGGCCGTACATCATGCTGAAATTGATACGGCTTCCCAGCAACAGGATCACGTCGGCCTGGCTCATGGGCCCCATGGCGGCCATCAGGGTGCCGGTAATGGTCAATCGGTTGGAGTCGGGCACCACCCCGTTTCCGTAGGATCGGGTCATCACGGGGATGCCGGTCTTCTCCGCAAATGCGGTCAAGGCCTCTCCTGCATCGGCCCAGAGGCCGCCGGCGCCGCAAATGATGAGGGGCCGTTCCGCCTTTGCCAGCAACTCGGCTGCCTCCTCGATCGCCTTGGGCTGCCCGGCCGCCCGGTACTTGGGGCGGTAGTTCTCGGGAAAGACAACCTCGGACTCCTCCACTTCCTGGGAGAGCACATCAAAGGGAAGCTCCAGGTACGCCGGCCCCGGCCGGCCGCTCATGGCGTGACGGTAGGCCATGGAGATGTACTCGGGTATGCGCTTGGCTTCATGGCATTTGGAGGCCCACTTGGTGATCGGGAGCATCAGGGACATCTGATCCAGATCCTGCAGGGCCCCTATGTCGTTCTCGAAGAGCGCGCTTCGTCCCCCAAGGACCAGCATGGGACTGTTGGACATCTTGGCGTTGGCGATTGCCGTAACCGCATCGGTCAGCCCGGGCCCGGCCGTAACCGCGCAGACCCCCATCTCACCCGTCGCGAGGCTCCACCCCTCCGCCATGTGCCCGGCCGCCTGTTCGTGGCGCGTGTCGATGATCTTGATCCCGGCCTCGATCGTGGCATCGTAGATGCGCAACAGATGCCCGCCGCTCAGGCTGAAGATGTACTTGACGCCTTCCCGCTGAAGGGCCTTGACGACCAGCTGTCCGCCGTGGAGCTTTGCCATACCTGTCACCCCTTTCTTCTTTGCCTGTTTCGATCCGCTACGCACTACCCTCACGGTTGAGACGATACCTCTCCCTTGTACCCTTGATCGCGGAGCGATTGCCCAGTTGGGTGAGAAACGGAAAGAACCGGTAGGTCCACCACATGAACCGGCCGTTCCAGGAGTCGATGATGATCCCCTGGTTACGGCAAACGCCGCGCAGAATGACCTTCACAGCGCTTTTCACATCGTTCAACAGGAATTTCGGAATGCCGGCCAGGAATTTCTCCCTGTCCAGGTTGGGGTAGACGGCGGCCTGGAAGATCGGGGTGTCTATCATGGCCGGACAAACCACGCTCACCTTGACGCCCAGTTCGGCGCCCTCCGCTCTGAGCGAGCGGGACAACCCAACCACTCCGTGCTTTGTCGTCACGTAGGGAGTGCTGTTGGCGATGGGAAACAATCCGGCCCCGGAGGCGGTGTTGACGATGTGGCCGAAGCCCTGCTCGACCATGACCGAGTACGCGGCCCGGGCTCCGTAGACCGCGCCCATCAAGTTGATATCCAGTATTCGGCGCCAATGTTCCCAGTCCATGTCCCGCGCGTCACCCCCGATGGCGATGCCGGCGTTGTTGAACATGTAGTCGAGTCGTCCGAACTCGGCCGCCGTGTCCCGAACCAGCTTGCGCACCTGCTCGGCATCCGTCACGTCCAGAAGGACCCCCCTGGCCCTCCCCGCAGTCGAGCCGGCGATCGAAGACGCCGCCTCTTCGGCCCCCTCCCGGTTGATGTCCGCCACGATCACCGTGGCCCCGTGCCCGCCCAACTGCCGGCACAACTCGCGGCCGATCCCGGAAGCCCCGCCGGTAACTATCGCTATCTTGTCCCTGTAACAGTTCATCAACGATCCTCCCCGGCCCGAAAATATAAGTATACGAAAAGAAACTCAAGTGCCACCCCCCCTCCCACACCCTCCCCTCTCAAATCGGGGACAGCCACCGATTTACAGCGTGCAAAATTGGGGCGTTAGCCGGGAATTCCGTGGCTGTCCCCGACTTCGGCGCGGTTCCGGCTATCGTCCATTTTTGTTTTGACAGGAAGATCTGCGTTTAATTAGAATTCTACAGCTAGAGTAGGATTTGCAGGTCCGGTACGGGAGCCCGTCCGTCCGGACAAGAATCCAAGTGTTAAACAAAAGGAGAGGTGTATCATGAGAATAGGGTCTGCCCTGGCCATTGTCTGGCTCGTTCTGTTCTCTGCCTGCACCTAAATCGTCATCGTGGCCCCTGAGGACGGCTCGAAATGGGCGGAGGGCGCGGACGTGGATGTGGTCATAGAGTTCTCCGGACCCTTCCCCTTGAACGAGTCGACCTTCGCCGCCTTCCTGGACGGGGAAGACATAACGTCCATCTTCACGGTCGCCCCGAGCGGCGCCACGGCGGTCCTGACCGCCGTCGAGGCGGGCGAGCACCTGCTCGGGGCCTCGATCGACACCGTCCTTGGACAGACCGCTTCCGATTACGCCTCCTTTGAAGTCATTCCCGGCGCCGCCTTTGCGGCGGCAAGAAAGATCCTGGATGAGGACGACCTCATCGGGGGCCCCATGGCCAGGGGCAGGCCCGGCGATTACCTCATCGCGAACGACAAGATAAGAGTCATTATTTCAGATGTGGGACGGGACCCGGTCGGCTTCGTAGCCCCCTACGGCGGACACATCATCGACGCCGACCTGGTGAGGGGCCCCGGGGAGCCGGGCAACGACCAGTTCATGGCCATGAGTCACATGATCAACATCGAGGGCACCTTCAACGCCACCGACATTCAGGTGATCAACGACGGGTCCAACGGAGGCCCGGCGATCGTCAGGGCCACCGGCCTGGACGACTCTCTCGACTACATCAATGCCAGCCAGCTGATAAAGGCGGTCGGCATGAGCATCCCCCTGAGCGTCCCGTCCTCGGCCGATGATGTGGACATCCCCGTAGAGATCGTCGTGGACTACACCCTGAACCCGACGGACAACTACCTACGAATCAGCACGTCCGTGAAGAACACCGGAACCGGCCTCCAGGGCCTCTATTACGGGGACTACATCGTCGGCGCTGCAGGCGAGCTGGATCAGTTCGTGCCGGGCATAGGGTTCGGCGAACCTCTGGCAAGACTCAGCCTCGATTTCATCGCCTTCCGAGGAGAGGGCGCGGCAAAAGGTCTGGCCTACGGTTACATCCCGATGATCACGAGGAACTCGACGGCCTTCAGCGAAACGGGCGTGATGGTCACGAGCATCGGCCAGAACGTGGTGGGCGTGCTCCTGCTCGGACTTCCCCCGTGGGTCCAGATTCTTCCGGGTTATGTTTTCTCGTATGACAGATATTTTGTAGTCGGAGAGGACGTGGCCTCGATCAAAGACGCCCAGCTGGAGATCCTGGGCCTGGACACCGGCGTCCTTCAGGGAACCGTGACCGTTGCGGGCGATCCGCTGGAAGGAGCCACCGTGTCCGTTGTGAGAAGGTGGGGCCCGAACGGTTCCAGCTATGACGTGCTTTCGGCCTTTGAAACAGACCAGGACGGCCGCTTTCAGGGCAACCTCAGACCCGGTAACTACCAGCTCATGGTTGCCAAGGAGGGGTACCTGTATGATTCCGGCACGAGCAAGCCGAACCTCACGCCCGTAACCGTAAGCCTGGACGCGACCACGGAGGCGAACCTGAGCCTGCCGGAGACGGGAAGCCTGAGAGTAACGGCGGCGGACGAGGCGGCATCGCCCATACCGGCAAAGGCGAGCCTCGTGGGCTTCGACCCGAGCCCTCCGGTGCCGAACGTGCAGAGCGTGCTGGGCCTGCTCGATCTGAAGGGGTCTGTCTTCGACGACGACCGCGGGGAGGGCGTTTTCGGAATCGCAAAGGCGATCTTCATGGGCATGGACGGCGATTCGGGCGAGATCCCGGTCGAGCCCGGACCGTACGAGGTCTTCGTCTCCCGAGGCCCGGAATACAGCCTCTTCAGCGAGGCGATCGGTATCTCCGCCGGGGCCGTCACCACGAGCCGGGCACAGATCGCCCGCGTGATCGACACGACCGGCTTCGTCTCCGGCGACTTCCACGTACACATGATCAACAGCCCGGACGCGATCGTGCCCAAGGAAGTGCGGGTCACCACCTTCCTGGCCGAAGGGGTGGACTACCTGGTGGCCACGGACCACGAGTTCCTGACAGACCTCTGGCCCACCATCCACGCACTCGGAGCGGAGGATCTCATCTCCACCTCCGCAGGCCAGGAGATCACGCCGCAGGACTACGGGCACTACAACGCCTGGCCCCTGACCCTTGATCCGGCTCGAAGGAGCAACGGCGCCCTCGACTGGGCGCGCGAGGCCCTTCCGGGCCAGGACTACAGGACCCTGGGCGCGTATTGTCTCTCCCCGGGCGAGATCTACGAGCTCGCCTATGCCGACCCGGGCGAAGAGGTGGTCCAGATCAACCATTTCAATTCAGGGGGCGGGGCAGGACTGAACCTGCTGGAGATCGACACGGGCTTCGTTCCGCCCATCTCCGGGGTGGACCCGGCACCCTATCGGCTCGACCCCTTTATTACAAACCTGTTCTCCCCGGATTTCGACGGCCTCGAGCTCCTGATCGGGAACGACCGGTCGCAGATCGATACCTTTTTCCGCGAGAACCTGGGAGACTGGTTCAATCTGATGAACCAGGGACTGGTCTACGTCGGCACGAGCGACTCCGACACCCATCACAGGAACATGGCCCAGGCAGGCACCTTCAGGAATTTCATCGCCTCCTCCACCGACAGCCCGGAGCTCATCGATGAGGACGAGATGACCCGGAGCGTGAAGGAGGGGAGAACCGTGGGTGGTTACTCCCCGTTCCTCAGGGCCACCGTTCACGCAGAGAGCACCGGCCAGACCGGAGGGCTCGCCCTGGGACTTCCCACGATCATCAGCACCACGGACGGAAACGCGACCCTCCACCTGGAGATGCAGAGCCCGGTCTGGGTCGAGTTCGACACGGTCCAGCTGTACATCAACAACGTTCCGGTTCCTTACGATGACGCCGATGACGCATTTGCGACCCCGCAGTACCGGGCCTCACCGGACGTGGTGCTGACCGCAGGGGTTGACTTCACGGTAACGGAGGTGAATGATCATCCCGGGATTCCGGGAGCCCGGCACAACGAGGCCGAGGTGGACTACGCCCTGGGGCCCCTTGCACAGGACACGTGGGTCGTGGCCCTGGTGCGGGGCACGGACGGCATATCGATGCCTCTGTTCCCGGTTGTGCCGAACGACATCACGCCGGAATCCAACCCGACCCTGTCGGACCTGTTGGACGGCAACCTGGGGGAGGCGGGCATTCTCTCGCTCTCCTTCACGAACCCCCTGTTCATCGACGTGGATGGAAATGGAGTGTATGACGCGCCGTCGGCGCCCTAGCCCGGAAGGAAGACTCTCTCTAGCGCTTGCGATCTTCACCCTTCTCGTGCCGGCCGCGCTCTTCGCCGAGCGCGCACAGGACGAGCGAACCATCCTGGAGCTTCTCCGTTCCTGCGACCTTGCCGTCCAGGGCAAGGTCGAAGAGGTGGTTCCCCCGGGACCGGACCGGGTCTCGACGGCAAGAATCCGAATCAAGGAAGTCTTCAAGGGGGAGACGGAGGAGAAGAAACTCCGGGTGGCCCAAGAACTCCTCTTCCCCTCCGACCAACCCTCCTTTCACGAGGGGAAGAGCGTGCTGCTCTTTCTGGACGACCTTCCCGCATACTCCCGATGGAAGGACTACCGCTCGAAAGGCGTCGCCCACACCGCGGCCGGGAACGGGCAAGGCATCAAGGAGCTCGACCCGAAGGCGGCCGGTCAAGCCTCTGCCTTCCTGACGCGCTATCAAGAGCTCGCTTCCTTTCACACGCGGGATGAGAAAAAAGAATACCTCGCTTTCCTGCTCCAGGGGCTCGGAAGCCGGGTGGATCTCGTGCAGGAAGCCTCGGCCGAGGCCCTGGTCCGCCTGAACGACCTGAGGTTGTTGATCGGAAAAGACGAGAAAGAGACTCTTGGCCGCTTCCTCCAGGACAAGACCCGGAGCCGCGCCGCCAGGCGCAGGCTGATTCACACCCTTCTGGCCTGGGAGGGATTCGAAGAAAGCGTCGCAAAGGTCCTCGCCGACGAGCCGGAAATGAGGCTCTCCATCCTCCGGGACCTGGATGCCCTGGGAGCGGGCAAGAGACTCGATCACAGGGTTCTCGAAAGCTGTCTGAGAGATCCGGACGCCCGGGTCCGAACCGAAGCCCTGGGCTTCCTGTCCGAGGCCGAGGACCCGGCCGTGAACGCACTGGTCGGCGAGATGGCCGGCGGCGATGCCTCGGTCGAAGTCAGGGCGCGCGCGGTCGCTGCGGCAAGCAGGCAGGGGGGAGAGGCGGGACGGGAGATTCTTTCACTGGCCCTCGAGGACCCGAGCCCGCTCGTGGTCTACACGGCCGCAGACGAGATCAGGAGGCTGGGGGGAGAGGCTTCCGCCGGGGAGCTTGGAGGCCTTCTCCAGGCCGAGGACCCGCGGGTCCGGTTCATCGGCATCCTCATGCTCGGCTCCATGGAGGACGCCGAGGCCCGCGCCATCCTCGAGGACACCTCCGAACGACACGCCGATGAGAAGACCCGGAACTGGGCCGGAAAGATCCTCAGCGGGGACCGTCTCGACGCGGGCTCGATGCGTCAAGTACTGGGGCTGGAAGCCCGCCCGTAATCGCTCTCCGAGAACCCCAAGACAAAAACCGTCACTCCCGCGAAGCTGTCATCCCCGCAAGAGCGGGAATCCCTTGGCATCCCGCATCCGATATGCGGGATGAGAGTGGATTTGGGGGAGGTGTAAATGGTATATATGGAGGTTACGCAAACAACTGGATGGACAACAGGGAGGTTCTGGAATGGGTGACAGGCTGAAAGACAAGGTAGCGGTCATCACCGGCGGCGCGGTCGGCATCGGAGAGGGCGCGGCCCGGCGGTTCGTGGAAGAGGGGGCCTCGGTGGTCGTCTCCGACCTTCAGGCAGAGGCGGGCGAGGCTCTGGTGAGCGAGCTGGGCGCGGCGGCACGGTTCATCCGGACCGACGTGACCCGGGAAGAGGACGTGGCAGCGGCCGTGGACCTTGCGGTCAGCGAATTCGGCCGTCTGGACTGCATGGTCAACAACGCGGGCATCGTCGGCGTCATCGGGCCCATCGCGGACACCCCGGCCGATGCCTGGGACTTCACGATCGCCGTCCTGCTGAAGGGCGTCTTTCTCGGGATGAAGCACGCCGCGCGGGTCATGGTCCCCCAGGAGTCCGGGTCCATCATCTCCCTTGCGAGCACGGCCGGCGTGGCGGGCGGCCTTGGCTCACACGGCTACACCGCCGCCAAGCACGGCGTCGTGGGCCTGACCAAATCGGTGGCCTCCGAGCTCGGACAGAAGCACATACGGGTCAATGCCGTTGCGCCCGGCAACATCGTGACCCCCATGACCGCCGACGTCGTGACGAGTGATCCCAAGAATTTCGAAGGCACCGAAGAAGCGATCAAGTTCATGTCGCCCCTGGGCATCGCCGGCTTGCCGATCGACATCGCGAACGCGCTCCTGTATCTGGCGAGCGACGAGTCTCGCTACGTCTCCGGCCACACCCTGGTGGTGGACGCGGGCCAGACCACGGGCGCCGTGCCCTCCATGTTCCACATGATGGACCCCGGCATGATCCGGGAAGCAGGAAAGCGGGAACTCTAGAGGCACCGATAGGTCAGTGTGACGTATTCCGGAGGCTATGCAGGGAACATCCTGCGAGTGGATCTCTCCACGGGCGGCGTGGAGTCCGCACCCACAGAGCGGTACTCCGACCTTTTCCTGGGCGGACGGGGAATCGCCGCCAAGATCTACTGGGACGAAGTCCCGCCCGGAACCGACCCCTTTGATCCGGAGAACCGGCTCATCTTCGTGACCGGTCCCGTGACGGCCGCCACCGGGTTCTGCGGCTCCCGCTGGCAGGTATGCGGCAAGTCCCCCCTTCACAACCTCTTCTCCTACTGCAACCTGGGCGGGGACTGGGGCGCCCGGCTCAAGATGGCCGGCTACGACGCGCTGGTCGTCCGCGGCAAGGCCGAGAGACCCGTCTATCTGTGGATTTGCCCCGACAAGGTGGAGTTGAGGCCGGCGGATCACCTGATGGGCAAGGGAGCGATCGCCTGCCGGGAAGAGTTGAACCAACAACTCGGGAACACGGCCCGGGTCGTGGCCATAGGGCCGGCGGGGGAGAACCGGGTCCGGTTTGCGAATCTCCTCGCGGACCGGGACGCCAGCGGCTCGAGCGGATTGGCCGCGGTGATGGGCGCAAAGAACCTCAAGGCCGTCGCGGTCAACGGAAACCAGAGGGTAGCCGTGGCCGCCCCGGACAAGGTCAAGGAGATCCAGAAGCGGTTCCTCGGGAAGATGAGCGGCCTGGACAGCGAATACTACGACGCCGTGGCCCCTCATCACGAGATCATACCGGCCGGGAGGACGAAGAAAGACGTCTGCTACGGCTGCACCGGGAAGAACTGCATCCGCATGAACTACCGGGACGAGGGAGGCAGGAAGGGAAAGTTCATGTGCGGCTCTTCCTTCTTCTACATCTTCCGGGCGAACCGCTACTACGGGAAGACCAGCGACATCCCCTTCGAGGCGAACAAGCTCTGCGACGACTGCGGCCTCGACACCCACGTGGTCGAGCCGATCATCATGTGGCTCGTCCGGTGCTACAAGGCACGGATCCTCACCGAGGAGGAAACCGGCCTTCCCCTCTCCAGGGTCGGGAGCCTGGAGTTCGTCGAGACCCTGTTGCGGATGATTTCTCTCCGGGAGGGCTTCGGGGATGTGCTGGCCGAGGGGCCGCTCAGGGCGAGCAAGACCTTGGGCAGTGCAGCGGAAGCGCTGATCACCGACTATGTCGGCAAGAACGACCAGATCCCCTTTTACGGCGCCAGGATGTACATCACCACCGGGCTCTTCTATGCCATGGAACCGAGACTGCCCATTCAGCAACTCCACGAAATCTGCACGCTCCTGATGAGGTGGGCCATCGACCAGACGCAGGGGCCCAAGAAGGGTGGGGTTACCTCCCGGGTGGTTCGGGATATTGCCAAGCGCTTCTGGGGGAACGAACTTGCCGGCGACTTCTCCACCTATGAGGGAAAGGCCCAGGCCGCGGCCATGATCCAGGACCGTCAGTACGCGAAAGAGAACCTCATCCTGTGCGACTTCACGTGGCCGGTCATCTATTCTCCCTTCACCGAAGACGGCGTGGGGGACCCGACCCTGGAGAGCCGGCTCTGCGCGGCCGTGACCGGAAGGGACATGGACGAGCAAGGCCTCTACAGGATCGGCGAGAGGACCTTCAACCTTCAGCGGGCCATCCTGATCCGTGAAGGCTGGAGAGGAAGAGAGGACGATTGCCCGGAGGAGTTCAACTTCACCGTCCCCCTGAAAGGCGATACGGCCGGCAACCCCGACGCCATCGTCCCCGGGCCGGACGGCGAGACCTTTGCCAGAAAGGGAATGGTGGTCGACCGGGCACAATTCGAGGGAATGAAGGACGAGTACTACGAAATCCGCGGCTGGGACATCCGGACGGGCCTCCAGAAGAGGGCCGGCCTGGAGGAACTCGGACTGGGAGACGTTGCCGCCGAACTCGAGGAACAAGGCCTTCTGGCCTGAAAGGAGGGATCCATGGACAAGGCTATCCAGGAACTGCTCGACCTTCGAGCCATCGAGCAGTTGATGGTCCGCTACGCCGATCGGATCGACGCCAACGACCCGGAAGGGGCTGCCGCCTGTTTCGCGGAGGACGGCATTGGAAACTACTGGGGCAAGTTCCAGGGAAGGAAGGCGATCACTGCTCGCTTGAGCAAGATTCTCGACCGTTTCTCGGCCACGAGCCACCACCTCTCCAACGTGAGCATCCGGCTCGACGGCGACCGGGCCACCTCCATGGCCTACGTTTATGCCTTTCACCGCATGGCCGACACGAACGACCCGATGCACTACTGGGGCCGATGGGTGGACCGCCTGGTGCGAACGAAGGAAGGCTGGCGTTTTGCGGAACGCGAGGTCGTCGGAATCGGCAGCATCGAGCCGGACGGCGCGGGCCGCAACCGCGAACAACCCGGCCACCCCGGCCGGCTCGAACGGTAGCCCCCCGGCAGAGCACCTGTTTCTTGACACACGCGAACCCCCTGTCCTAAGGTGTCTTCACGCCGCGTCACCCTCTCGTCCTCCAAGGGGGTCGTCCCGATGCCATCCCAGCGTCTCATGCCTTTCACGTCTCTCCTGCTCCAGGACATGGTCGGCACGCCCGAAATGCGCGAACTCTGGACCGAAGAGAACATGATCCAAGAGTGGATCGACGTGGAGAGGGCGGTCACCGACGCACAGGCGGAACTCGGCATGATCCCCAAGGACGCCGCAGAGACGATACGGGAAAGGCTTTCCCTCGAGCACTTGCCCGTCGAGAAGATCAACGAGCGGCGTGAGACGGTCGTCCATTTGATGGTCTCTTTTCTGAAGGCCTTCCGAGAGGCCTGCGGGCCCGCGGCGGAGCATTTTCACGTGGGGCCCACAACGCAGGACATCCTGGACACGGGTCTCACCCTACAGATGAAGGCGGCCCATCAACTCATCATGGGGCAGATCCTCGATCTGGAGCGACACCTGTGTGATCGGGCCATGCAGCACAAAGACACGATCATGTCGGGACGAACCCACGGGCAGCAAGCCGTGCCCGTCACCTTGGGGTTCATCCTCGCCACGTGGGCGACCGAAATCGCTGACCACTTCGATCGTGCAGAAGAGTCGGAAAAGAGGTGGCAGCTCGGGGTCCTCTCGGGTGTGGTGGGCGCGCAGAACACCTTCGTGGAACTCTCGGATGTGGAGACGGCCCGCGAACTCGAGCGAAGGGTGTGCCACAAACTCGGTCTGCGCGCACCGGTCATGGACCTGCACACCCGCACGGATCGATTTGCCGAGGTCGTCACGAACCTCTCGCACCTCCTGAGCTCGTTGGGAAAGATGGCGTTGAACGTGACCGCCCTCCAGAGGCCGGAGGTGATGGAAATCCAGGAACCCTACGGGCAGGAACAGCACTCGAGCAGCACGAACCCGAACAAGGTGAACCCGGAGGCGAGCGAACAGATCGAGGGACTGGCAAAGATCGCCAGGGGGCACGCCCTGGCCATCCAGGACCTCCAGATGCTCGACAACCGGGACGGTACCCGCATGCCCGTCGAGTACGTCACGATTCCCTCGGTGTACATGATGGCCTCGAGGGCGCTTGCCACCATGATCCGAAACATCGCTGGGCTGGTGGTTCACGAAGAGAACATGGCGAGGAACCTCAACCACCCGAACGTCCTTGGACAGACAGCGGCCGAGAGGCTGATGATGGCTGTCTACAAGAAGACCGGGCAGAGAGACAAGGCGCACACACTTCTGCATCGATATGCCGGGGAATCCAGAAAGGCGCGCAGGCCCTTCAAGGACGTAGTGATGGAAAGCGAGGAAATCGGGGGACTCTTCACCCCCGAGGAGATAGACAAACTCTTCGATCTCACCACCTACACGGGGTCAGCTTCCCATCAGGTCAAGGAAGCCGTGGGCCTCCTCCGACGGAAGAGAGAACGCGGCCCTTTCCGTCACGCACCTGAAACAGAGTCGTGAGGCACGACCATGGTTGCGCCTCAGACGGTGCTGGTCCTCGGAACCTATCGACACAGCCTCACGGCGATCCGCTCCCTGTCGCGGGCAGGCCACCGGGTCATCGCGGGCATCGAGGAAGGCCGCATCCCCTATGGAAAACACTCCAGGCACACGCATGCCGTCTGGCACCATTCCATCATAGAGGGAAACGAGCCACGCTTTGATGAAGAGTTCCGAGGCTTCTTCCAGACCCATCCCGAAGTAAGCATGCTCCTGCCGATGGGTGATCCGGAGACACGCTTCCTGGCCCGGAATGGCTCGGCCATCCCGGGTCACGTGAAGCCCCTCATCCCTTCCCCGGAGATCGTGGCCCTTTGTCACAACAAGGTGGAGATGTGCGCAGTCGCGGATCAGCTCGGCATCCCTCAGAAGCCTTTTCATCGGGCAGCCGGCTTCACCGAACTCACGGAACAAGCGAATCGTCTCGGATATCCCTGCGTGATCCGCCCCCCCGATCAATTCACGCGAATCCTCGGGGAGAAGGTCTTCATCTGCGACGGACCGGACCGGCTCGATGAGCGTTTCGCCGACTGGCCCTTCTCCGAAAGCCCTATACTGATACAACAGTTCTCCCCCGGCCTCAGACACACGTATTATTTCCTGGCCCACAAAGGGGAGCTGGTTGCCGGTGTCGAGACGAGGATCCTGCGGACCGACCGGGCAAACGGAACCGGGTTTGCGGTTGAGAGTATCTCGGTCAAGCCAAACGATTCAGTCGTCCTCGCGTGCAGGAAGTTCCTCGAGCATTTCGACTATTCGGGGCTCGGGTGTGCCCAGTTCCTCATGGGTGAGGACGAACGGATCGATACCTTTCTGGAAATCAACCCACGACTCGGGGCCGCCCACGCGTTGTCCTACACGTGCGGGGTCGATTTCCCGCGGATGGCCGTGGAACTGGCTCTTGCAGAGACACTTCGGCCCACGCCCAACCCATCCGACTATGCGACCGGGGTGCGCTTCGGATGGCTGCACGGCGATCTCCGGGCCCTGCAAAAGGCCCTGGCCGAACGAGAGATCACTCCTGTGGGCGCGGTTGCCTGGCTCGCTCGGCTCCTCAGAACCTTCCTCCGTGCGCGCTCGCACCCGACGTGGACGCTCAGGGACCCCCTTCCCACGCTTCTCGTCTACTCCGGTTCCTTTTTGTCCATCTTCAGAGGAGCCCTGCGCCGGCTGCGTTCCAAAATCTTGATACGGTCCTAGATGGAAGAAAGGGCTTGTCACAATAGCTGAACAGCGTTAATCTGAACAGGAAAGGCAAACGAACACGTGAGGTAGAGAGAGGTATCGATGCCCAAAGCACCCCGGACGGCCGAGGAAGTGGAGGCGGCGAAACAGAGGATTCTCGAAAAGGCCCTGGACATCATCACCGAGCGCGGCTACGAAGGCCTGTCCATGAGGAGGCTGGGGCGCCATCTGGGCATGACCGCCGCGACCGTGTACAACTACTTTCAGAACAAGGAGGAGATCTACCTTCACGTACTCACCCGCGGCTTCGAACTGCTGTACGATGATATGCTGCAGGCCTCCAAGAGCACGGACGAACCTTTCGAGAAGCTGAGAGCGGTCTTGAAGGCCTGGCTCCACTTCGGGCTCAACCAGTCCAACTACTACGACATCATGCTGACCCTGTATATTCCCAAATACAGGGACTTCGTGGGAGGGCCCCTGGAGCCGCTGGCCCGCAAGGAGCTGACAACGGCTTTGCAGGTCCCGGATCTCATCATCAGAGTGCTGGAGGAGCATGCCGACGCCTATGGCAACATCCGGAAGGAAGACGCCAAAATCCACTTCATCCAACTCATGACGGCTATTCACGGGGTCGTGTCCCTCTACAACAACACCATCCTCGTCTACGTGCACGACCACCCGGAGGACATTCTGGACTCCCTGGTGGAGAGCCATTTGTCCTTCTTCTATCCTTCTAAGAAGCTGATTTAGCTTCTTTTTCTATCCTAAACGGGAGGAAAAGAGAATCTGAAGAAAATACTTGACATGATATATGAACAGCGTTAATCTAACATCGTAAGAACAAAAAGGCTGGTACAGTATCCTGTTTCGGAATTGTGGCGGCCTTCACAAAAACCCGGGAGAAATATCATGGCCTCAACAGACACTACGCTTACGACAGACTCCTGCGGTGTAACACCGCACGACCAGGAGTGGGGCGTGGGTATCTCAGGCAACGTGGAAGCCCCGTCGCCCTATGATCGAATCAACCGGCTCCGGCAGACGTTTCAGCAGACAAAGTGGACCATCGACCACGAAAGGGCGTGCCTGGTCACTGAAGCCTACAAGAAATTCAACGGGTTGACGCAACAGCTCAAGACGGCCCACACCCTGGCCCACGTCCTCAGGAACGTGACGATCAGGATCTATGAGGACGAGCTGGTCGTGGGCGAAATGGGAGCCCCCAACAAGGCCGCGCCCGTCTTCCCGGAATTCTCCTACACCTGGATCACGAACGAGATCCGGGACTTCCCCTTCGAAGAGAGGGCGGCTACCCGCCATTACGTCTCCGACGAAACCAAAAAGAGACTGCTCGAGCTGGAAGAATACTGGGAAAACAACACGCTCGACGCCCGCATCCTGAGCATGTTGTCCGAGGAGGAGATCAAAGGCAGCCACCTCGGTCGAGGGGTCTACGCTATGAATCTGTACATGCACGGCGGGATCGGCCACGTCTGTCCTTACTATCCGAAGCTCTTCGAACTCGGGTACGGCGGGTTGAAGAAGCAGGTAGAGGAGAAGCTCGCCCAACTCGACCCGACACTCCCGGAGGATCTCGCAAAGCGGGAATTCTACCAGTCCGAATTGATCGTGCTGCACGGAGCAATCGAGTTCTGCAAGCGCTACGCCCGGCTCGCCATCGAAGAGGCGAAGAGCGCGACGGGCGAGAGAAAGAAGGAGCTCGTCCAGATAGCGGAGAACTGCTCCTGGATTGCCGAGAATCCTCCGAGGACGTTCTGGGAGGCCATACAGCTCTGGACCCTCGCCTATCACATCATCCAGATCGAATCCAACGGCCACTCCGTCTCTTTCGGGCGATTCGACCAGTACATGTATTCCTACTACAAGAACGACACGGCAAACGGCACCGCCACCAAAGAGTTCATCCAGGAACTGATCGAGTGTGCCTACATGAAGTTCTCACAGGTATCGAAGGTCCGGGACAAAGAAACCATCCGGATCAACGGCGGGCACGCACTGGGGGGCACGACCATCACCCTGGGCGGCGTGGACAAGGACGGCAAGGACGCGACGAACGACCTGACCTTCATGTGCGTGGATGCCGTCATACACACGAGCCTCACCGAGCCCTGGGTATTGGTCAGGTGGAATGCGAACACCCCTGAAGCGCTCAAGATCAAGTGCGCAAGCGCGATCAAGGTGGGCACCGGCCGCCCCAAGCTCTTCAACGACGAGGTCACGATCCCGGCAATGACCGATTACGGCCGGTCCGAGGAGGACGCCAGAGACTACACGGTCGTCGGGTGTGTCGAGCTGGATGCCTGGGGGCGTGAATACGGCTGGCACGATGCGGCCTATTTCAGCATAGGCAAGATGCTGGAGTTGGCCATCAACAACGGAAGATGCATCGGATGCGAGACGATGGCCAAGGAGATGTGCCCGCGATACGCCGTGTGCGCCGCGGTCGGGAATCGGCTGGGCCCGGAAACCGGAAGCCTGGCCGATTTCAAGGACATCGACGAAGTGAAAGATGCCTACGACAAGCAGATGAAGTACTTTGTCGACCGGATGATCTCGGGCATCAATATCATGGACATCGCACACCAGCGATACAATCCGCTTCCCTATCTCTCCCTGCTCGTGGACGACTGCATCGAAAAGGGGGTGGACGTTTCCGCCGGGGGCGCGAAGTACAACTTCACCGGGCCCCAGGCCGTGGGCGTGGCGACCGTAGGCGACGGGCTGGCGGCCATCAAGCAGCTCGTGTTCGAGGAGCAGAAGATTTCGGGCAAGGAATTCCTCCAGGCCCTGAGCCAGAACTGGGAGGGCTACGAGTGGCTCTACGCCCTCGTGAACAGCGACAAGGTGCATCACTACGGCAATGATGACGACTATGCAGACGAACTGACAGGGTGGGGTGCAGGCATCTACTGCAAACACGTGGAGCACAAGCCGAACGCTCGTGGTGGGGTCTTCACTCCCGGGGTCTACACGGTCACCGTGAACGTAGGCCTCGGAGAAGCCCAGTGGGCCTCCCCGGACGGACGGAAAGCGGGCGAACCGTTGTCGGACAATGTGGGCGCCGTCCACACCTTGGCCGGATCTCACGATGTCCAGGGACCGACGGCCATGGTCAAGTCCGTGGCGAAGCTCGGCCACAGGCGGTTCGGGAACGGCACGCTTCTCAACATGAAGTTTTCGCCCACGAGTGTTTCAGGGCAGATCGGAACGGAGAACCTGGTCTCGTTGATCGATACCTACTTCGAACAGGGCGGCATGCACTGCCAGTTCAACGTCCTCTCGAAAGAAACCCTGGAGGACGCGTATGAGAACCCGGACCGTCACACGGGCCTGATCGTGAGGGTCGCCGGGTACAGCGCCTTCTTCAACGATCTGAGCGACCCCACCAAGCGGGACATCATCGGCAGGACAGAACTGTCATTCGATTGAGGAGTAAGACATGCGATTGTTTCGATTGATTCTTGTCAGTGTTCTTGTGTGTCTTTTTGTGGCGTCTGCGTGTTCCGAAGAAACCGTTCCGGAGGTCGAGAACAAGAAGAAGGCTGTCAATGTTTTGGGCAAGAGAATTGCCTATACAGAAGCCGGTGAAGGCGACCCCATCGTATTCGTTCACGGCAACCCCACATCGTCCTATCTCTGGAGAAACGTGATTCCTCATGTAGAGGGCTTGGGCCGTTGTATCGCGCCGGACCTGATTGGCATGGGGGACTCTGAAAAACTACCGCCTTCCGACGGGCCGGAGCGCTACTCGTTCCCGGTCAGCTACAAATACTTTGAAGCTTTCCTGGAAGCCATCGGGGCAACAAAGAATGTAACGCTGGTACTCCATGATTGGGGGGGGGCGCACGGGTTCCATTGGGCGAGTCAACACCCCGATGCCGTAAAAGGCGTTGCCTATATGGAGACTTTTGTCACGCCGCTGGTCTACAGTGATTATCCTGAAGCCTATCATCAGCATTTCAAAGATCTGAAGACGGACAAAGGCATTCGGATGATCATCGAGGAGAACCAGTTCATAGAAATGACCCTGCCTTCGGCTGTCTTACGGCCGCTCAGCAAAGAAGAAATGGACCACTACCGGGCGCCTTATGTGAAAGACAAACAGGACCGCCAGGTCATGCTCAACTGGGCGGCGCTCTGTCCTTTTGATGCTCGGCCTGCAGGCATTTCCAAAGTGATGATCGATTATTCCGCATGGCTGGAATCCCCCAGCGTACCCAAACTGTTTATCAATGCAGAACCCGGGGGGATTCTAACCGGCCGGATCCGGGAGCTGGTACGGACTTTCCCCAACCAGACCGAAGTGACGGTGAAAGGAGTACACTTCATACAGGAAGACTCTCCACATGAGATCGGTGCGGCCCTGAAGGACTTTGTCAAGACGATAGACGGGAAGTAGTTTTCCTTGCCAAAGGAGGAGAAGATGAGCAAGATTTCACCGACCATGAACTACACGAAAAAGACCGAAACCGTTCTGGGTAAAAAGATGACTTACGTGGAGGCCGGAGAGGGCGATCCGATCATCTTCCTGCACGGAAACCCGACCTCCTCCTACCTCTGGCGCAATATCATGCCCCACGTAGAGGATCTGGGCCGCTGCATTGCCCCGGACCTGATCGGCATGGGCGATTCCGAGAAGCTCGACGCCTCCCAGGGCCCATGCAGGTACAACTTCCACATACACTATGAGTACCTCCGAGGACTGCTGAAGAAGATCAACGCAACGGAGAACGTCACCCTTGTAATTCACGACTGGGGCTCCGGCCTGGGCTTTCACTGGGCGAATCAGCATCGTGATGCGGTCAAAGGAATCGCCTACATGGAGAGCTTCGTGACCCCCCTGACCTGGGATGACTGGCATCCGGATTTCACCCAGCTGTTCCAGGACCTCCGGGCCGAAAAGGGAGAGGACCTGATCCTCGACCAGAACGCGTTCGTTGATTTCGTCCTTCCCAACGCCATCGATCGCGACCTCACCGAAGAAGAGATGGAACACTACCGGAAGCCTTTCCTCAAATCCGAAGACCGGCAGCCGACTCTCAACTGGCCGCGCGCCATTCCTCTGGACGGACAGCCGGCCGATGTGGTGGCGATCGTGCGCGAGTATTCCAAATGGCTGGAGAAGAGCGCCGACCTGCCGAAGCTGTTCGTGAACGTGGAGCCGGGCGGGATCATCACGGGCCGCGTGCGCGAATTCTGCCGTACCCTGCCGAACCAGACCGAGATCACCGTGGGGCCCTCCATCCACTTCGTCCAGGAAGACTTCCCCCACGAGATCGGTGCTGCCTTGCAGGAGTTCGTGAAGAAGACAAACGGGAAGTAATATCCATCACAGAAAAACCCAGGAGAAGAATCATGGCCTCGACAGAAACCGTCGTCACGATGAGCTCTTGCGGCGTAACCCCGCACGACCAGGACTGGGGCGTGGGCGTCTCCGGCAACGTGGAAGCCCCGTCGCCTTACGATCGAATCAACCGGCTCCGGCAGACGTATCAGCAGACCCGGTGGATCATCGATCACGAACGGGCCTGCCTGGTCACCGAGGCCTACCAGAAATTCAACGGGTTGACGCAGCAACTCAAGTCGGCGCACACCCTGGCTCACATCCTGAGGAACGTGACGATCAGGATTTACGACGACGAGCTGATCGTGGGCGAGATGGGGGCCCCCGACAAGGCCGCACCCGTCTTCCCCGAGTTCTCCTACAACTGGATCACGAACGAGATCAGGAACTTCCCGTTCGAAGAAAGGGAGGCGACCCGCCACCACGTCTCAGAGGAAACCAAGAACAAGCTGCTCGACCTGGAAGAATTCTGGACGAACAACACCCTCGACGCGCGTATCGTGAGCATGATGTCCGACGACGAGATCAAGGGCACCCACCTCGGCCGCGGGGTCTACGCCCTCAACCTGTACATGCACGGCGGGATCGGCCACGCCTGCCCCTACTATCCGAAGCTTTTCGAGCTGGGGTACGGCGGATTGAAGAGGCAAGTGGAAGAGAAACTCGCCCAGCTCGACCCGACGCTTCCCGAGGACCTGGCAAAGAGGGAGTTCTATCAGTCCGAATTGATCGTCCTGGACGGAACCATCGATTTCTGCAAGCGTTACGCCCGGCTCGCTTTCGAAATGGCCAGGACCGCGACGGGCGAGAGAAAGCAGGAGCTGGTCCGGGTCGCGGAGAACTGCTCCTGGATCGCCGAGAATCCTCCGCGGACCTTCTGGGAGGCCCTGCAGCTCTGGACGCTCGCCTATCACGTCACCCAGATCGAGTCCAACGGCCACTCCATCTCGTTCGGCCGGTTCGACCAGTACATGGTTCCCTTCTACGAGAAAGACACGGCAAACGGCACTGCCACGAAAGATTTCATCCAGGAACTGATCGAGTGCGCCTACATGAAGTTCTCGCAGGTGTGCAAGCTCCGGGACAAGGATACCGTGCGGATCAACGGCGGCCACGGCCTGGGGGGCACGACCATCACCCTGGGAGGCGTGGACGAGCAGGGCAAGGACGCGACGAATGATCTCACCTTCATGGCCGTGGACGCGGTCATCCACACCCGGTTGGTCGAGCCGTGGGTGCTGGTCCGGTGGAACGCGAACACGCCCAAGGAGCTGAAGGTCAAATGCGCCAACGCGATCAAGGTGGGCTCCGGCCGTCCCAAGCTCTTCAACGACGAGGTCACGATCCCCGCCATGACCGATTACGGCCGGTCCCTCGAGGACGCCAGGGACTACACGGTCGTCGGCTGCGTGGAGATGGACACCTGGGGGCGCGAGTACGGCTGGCACGACGCGGCCTATTTCAGCATCGCCAAGATCCTGGAGCTGGCCATCAACAACGGCAGGTGCCTCGGGTGCGAGGTGATGGCCAAGGACATGTGCCCGCGTTACGCCGTGTGCGCCGCCGAGGGCAACCGGCTCGGCCTCGAGACCGGAAGCCTGGCCGATTTTCAGGCCTTCGAAGACGTGAAAGAGGCCTACGACAGGCAAATGAAGTATTTCGTGGACCTCATGATTGCAGGCATCAACGTGATGGACATCGCGCACCAGCGGTACGTGCCGCTGCCGTACCTCTCCCTGCTCGTGGACGACTGCATCGAAAAGGGAGTCGATGTTTCGGCCGGGGGCGCCAAGTACAACTTCACCGGGCCCCAGGCGGTCGGCGTGGGAACCGTTGCGGACGGACTGTCCGCCATCAAGCAGCTCGTGTTCGAAGAGCAGAAGATCTCGGGCAAGGAGTTCCTCCAGGCGGTGAGCCGGAACTGGGAGGGCTACGAGTGGCTCTACGCCCTGGTGAACAGCGACAAGGTCCATCACTACGGCAATGACGACGACTACGCGGACGAGCTCGCGAAATGGGCCTCGGACGTCTACTGCAAGCACGTGGAGCACAAGCCGAACCCTCGCGGGGGCGTCTTCGCTCCCGGAGTCTACACGGTCACCGCGAACGTCGGCCTCGGCGAAGCCCAGTGGGCCTCCCCGGACGGAAGGAAGGCGGGCGAGCCGGTCTCGGACAACGTGGGCGCGGTCCACACGCAGGCCGGCTCCCACGACACGAACGGCCCCACGGCCATGGTCAAGTCCGTGGCAAAACTCGGCCACAGGCGGTTCGGCAACGGCACGCTCCTCAACATGAAGTTCTCGCCCACGAGCGTGTCCGGGGAGATCGGGACCGAGAACCTGATCTCCGTGATCGACACCTACTTCGAGAAGGGCGGCATGCACTGCCAGTTCAACGTCCTGTCGAAGGAAACCCTGGAGGACGCCTACGAGAACCCGGAACGCCACACCGGACTCATCGTGCGGGTCGCCGGATACAGCGCCTTCTTCAACGATCTCAGCAACCCCACGAAGCAGGACATCATCGGACGGACGGAACTGTCTTTCGATTAGGGGGCTGTCATTCCATGTCTCAAGAAGAGTCCCCGACAGGCATCGTATTCAACATCCAGCGGTTCACCGTCCACGACGGCCCCGGGATACGGACCGAGGTCTTCCTGAAAGGCTGCCCGCTCCGATGCCTCTGGTGCAGCAACCCGGAGAGCCAGAAGACCCACCCGGTGGTGGGCGTCTACCCGGACCGCTGCATCGGGGTGGACAAGTGCGGGTTCTGCATCCCCGCATGCCCGGTGGAGGCGCAAGGCGCCTTCCTCGTTGAAGACAATCGCGTCACCGGCATTAACCGGGACGTGTGCACGGACTGCCTCCGGTGTGCCGAGGAATGCCCGGCCATGAAGACGCTGGAGATCTTCGGCAAGGAGATGACCGTGGACGAGGTGATGGAGACCGTACTGGCCGATCGGGATTTCTACGAGAAGTCGGGCGGCGGCGTCACCCTGTCGGGCGGTGAAGTGTTCGTGCAGCCGGAGTTCTCCCTGGCCCTGCTCGAGGAATGCAGACGCCGGAACCTGCACACCTGCGTAGAGTCCTCCCTCCACTGCAAGCCGGAAATGCTCGACCGGCTCTACCCGTTCGTCGATCTGGTGATCACCGACATCAAGCACATGGACCCCTCCGAGCACAAGAGGCTCACCGGCGTGGGCAACGAGCGCATCCTGGAGAACATCAGGAAGACCGCTCAGCTCGGCATGCCGCTCGTGATCCGGGTCCCCGTCGTGGCGGAGCACAACGACAGCGAAGAGAACATCACAGCCACGGCCGAATTCATCGCGAACGAACTCGACAGCAAGGTCAAGCAGGTGCAGCTCATTCCCTACAGGGAACTCGGGTTGGAGAAGTACAAATCCCTCGGAATGGAATACCCGATGGGAGACTTCCAACCGCCGACGCGGGAGGCGTGGGAGAAGAACATCCGGGGGCTGGTCGAAAAGATGAAACCCTACGGCGTCCCGGCCGTGGCCGGCACCTCGGAGAAGTGGGAGTAAGCCTTCGCATCGTTGTTCCCGCGGCCGCCGTCATCCCTGCCTGCGCAGGCATGACGGCATATAGACAGCAGGGAGTGAAAACGACCGGAGCAATCCCCCGGCCCAGTGGTTGGCAGCCCGTTGAAAAAGTGGCTGCTGCAGGCTGTTCAGAAAGTTCCAGATGCAAGGCAGGCAAAATCCCGAGGAATGAAGCGTGCTTCCTGTACGTTGAATGACGGGACCTGCCCCCGCCAAAGGCGGGGGGGATGAAGCCGAACGCCGCAGATGGGACTTTTGGGGCAGCCTGTCAGGCGGTGACGAGGCTTCCGGCCGTGTTGTAGCACTCCGTCAGCTTCTCCTTGAGAATTCTCGTGAACTCTTTGATGGTCTCCCCGTTGTAGTAGATCGGCTCGCCCACGACCAGGGAAACCTTGACCCTCTCCCAGAAGGGGATGAAGGACTGAAGCGACCCGAAGGGCCGCTTCGAGTAGCCGGGACTCAAGGGGATGATGGGCAGCCTGGCATCAGCATTCGTGACGGCCTCCATCTTCGCGGTGGCAGCCAGCCCGTGTTCCAGCTCTCCCACGTGACCCTCTACCCGGGTCCCTTCCGGGTAGAGCAGCAGCAGCGAACCCTGCTTCACCGGCTGCAACAGGCGGCCCACATCGCTGGGCCTGAACCCGATTGCATCCTTCTTCCGGTTGATGCTGAAGCCCCCCATCTTCTTCATCCACCATCTCCTCGCTGCCCGAAGGGTGGTCGAAGTGTCGAAGAAGGCCGGCTTGGAAAAGGTGTACATCATCCGGTCGATGAGACACCCCGTAGCAACCAGGTCAAACCAGTGGGAGTGCTTCGAGGCCAGGATGGCCGGCTCGTGCCTGGGGATGTTTTCCGTGCCCACGATCTCATGGTCGGTGAAAAGAGGCAGCAGGGCCCTGCAGATCCTCCTGGATATGCGATACAAACTCTCATTGACCTCCAAATCGCTGTCCGACAACAGTCCGGGTTGATCGATCATGCCTTGCCTTCTCCTCCAAGATGCACATGGGGCCCGTGCACGGGACCGTCCCGGGCCATCGAGCCGTTTGTCAAAAGTCGATGAAGATAGCGGAAACCGTCTCGCGTGTCAAAGAGTGGCAGGAAATGATTTCCCCGTGAATTCCCGAGGCACGTGCACTTCTCCGCGGAATCGTAGGCACCGGAACTCCTACGATATTCTTTCCATCGGATATGCAGCTGTGTTTCTTGACCGCTTCAGGTCGTCACAGGAGGGCCAGGGGGGTCTTGACCCAACCTTCATCGTAGGGCGTGTTGAAGTTCCACAGGAAGTCGAAGACCGAGATCTTCCACTCCCCACCCACCCTCACGAACTCCATGTCGTAGCGGCCGTGGCCCCACATGGCCCGCACGATCGCGGTGGGCTCCAGCAAATAGAAGATCCCTGTCGCCTTGTCGCCTTCCACCGTCACGACAGGATTGAGGATCAGGTGTGAAGCAGAGAACCTGTCCTTTTCGTGCCGTACCAGATTGTAGAATTCCAGGAGCGCCTCCCTGCCCTCGCACGCGTAGGTGATCGCGGCTTCACCCTCTCCCGGTTCCCCTCGCGTCTGAACGTCCAACTTGGCGTCATCCGTGAAACAGTCGATCATCTTGTCGAATTCGCCGTAGTCGAGCCAGTACGTGTAGTTCCACATCAACTTCTTGATCTCCTCCACATCCTCGAGCTTCCTGATCCTTGCCTCCAGCTCTGCGAGCGACATAGTCTCTCCTCTCGTTCTGCTGTCAGTCCCAGGGGGTGGGGTGGCCCTTCAGTCCTCCGTCCACGTAAAACACCTGGCCCGTCAAGGTCCAGGACTCCTCACGCACCAGCCAAAGCATCGCGTTGGCCACATCCTCCGGATGGACTTGCCGGTTCATGATCGTCTTCGTCCGGTTGAAGTGGTCGTAGAACTCCTCGGGCTTTCCACCGCTCACCGCGCCGAAGGCCTCCCCGGTCCACTGAAACATGGGCGTCATGACCCCGCCCGGGGCGATGCAGTTCACGGTGATGTTGAAGGCCCCCACCTCCCTGGCCATGGCCAGGGTCATGGTGTGGACGCCGCCCTTGGAAGCGCAGTAATGGGCGTGCAGCGGTTCCGGGTTCCTCCCGTCGATGGACCCTATGTTCACGATGCGCCCCCAGTTCCCGGCGATCATGTGGGGAACCACGTACTTGGCGCACAGCCAGGTCCCCTTGAGGTTCACGTTGAGCGTGACGTCCCACTGCTCCTCGTCGATCTGCCAGAAGGGCGCAAAGGTGCACACGCCGGCGTTGTTCACCAGGATGTCGATCCGCCCGAACTCGTCCATCACTTTCCCGGCCATGGCCTCCACATCGGCGGCCTTGCTCACATCGCACGTGACGGGGAGCGCCCTGCCCCCCAGCGCGGTGATCTCCTCGGCGACCTTGCCGAGACCCGTCTCCGTGGCGCCCGGAAGCGGAACCAGGGGATTGTCCTTGCAGATGTCGACCAGGGCCACGCTCGCGCCCTCCCGGGCCAGGGCAAGGGCGTGAGCCGCCCCCATCCCGTGTCCGGCGCCCGTAACGATACCGACTTTGCCTTCCAGTGTTGGCATCTTCAGCGATCTCCTCTCTGTGGCGTACTGTGTTGGGGGGAGTCTCGGGGTTGGAAGATCAGGGCTTGGGCCCTTTTGGGACAGCCAGCACCTGCCTTACCTTCTGAAGCAGGGATTCGACGGAAAAGGGCTTCTGGAGAAGGGCCACTCCAGGCTCCAGGACACCGTGTTCAACAATAGCGTCATCCGTGTAACCCGACACGTAGAGCACCTTCATCTCAGGATGCCACGGATCCAGGCGCTCCACAAGGTCCGGCCCGCTCATCCTGGGCATGACCACATCGGTCAGCATCAAATGGATGAAACCCGTGTGTTGTTCCGAGATGAGGAGCGCTTCGCCGGCGTTGGATGCCGACAGAACCCTGTAACCGTTCCGTTGGAGGATTTCCCGCACCGCTCTGCGTACCATCTGTTCATCTTCGACGAGCAGAACGGTCTCGGTGCCCCGAAAGGTCTCCGGCTGGGCTTGACTCGATTCCTCCGCCTCGGGACGATCCGGAACACTTGGCAGGTAGATCGTAAACGTTGCACCCCGTCCGGGTTCGCTGGAGACCGTGACGCGACCTTTGCTCTGCTTGACCACGCCAAAGACGGTTGACAGCCCCAGACCTGTTCCCTGGCCGGCTTCTTTGGTCGTGAAGAAGGGCTCGAAGATCCGGGACTGCGTCTCCTCGTCCATCCCGTACCCGGTATCGCTCACGGTGAGCATTACATAAGGGCCCGGCTCGGCATCAATGTGCTCACGTACGTAATCCTCGCCCAGCAGTACACCGGTCGTCTCGATGGTCAACTTGCCGCCCTGGGGCATAGCGTCCCGTGCATTCAGTACGAGGTTCATCAGGATTTGCTCGAGTTGGCCCGGATCCGCCAGTACTTGACCCGTGCTCGTGCCCAGCAAGGCTTCAAGTTCAATGTGCTCCCCGATCAAACGCCGAAGCATCCCCTGCATTCTTCGCACCACCCGGTTGAGATCCAGCACCCTCGGCTCGAGCATCTGTTTGCTGCTGAATGCAAGAAGCTGGCTGGTCATGGACGTGGCCTGTTCCACAGCCCTCCTGATCTCTCCGCACTCGCGGTACAGAGGATCCTTCTCGTCAATGTCCATGGACATGAGATCGGCACTGACGGAAATGGCGGTCAGCACATTGTTGATGTCGTGAGAAATCCCTCCGGCGAGTCTCCCGATGGCGTCCATCTTCTGCGATTGACGAAGCTCTGTTTCCAGCCTCCCTCTCTGCTCCTCGGCCTGCTTGCGTCTCGTGATATCCAGGTTGCTTCCCGTTAACCGGACGGCCTTGCCGTCCTCGGCCCTCTCGACGACCCGGCCACGGGTCAGAATCCATACCCAATCGCCGGATTTTGTTCGCAGACGATGCTCGGCTTCGAACAGGGGCACCTTTCCCCGCAAATGGGCCGACATCCCCTCCAGGATGCCCGACTTCTCGTCGGGGTGGAGTGCTTCTTCGTACCAACGGACATGCGGGCCGACCTCGTCGAGTGTGTACCCCAGCATCTCCGCGCACCGCTGGTTGACGACGAGTTCCCCGGTCGCAACTTTCCAGTCCCACAAGCCCAGGTCCGCGCCCCTCAAGGCGAGTTCCAGCCGTTCCTCGCTGTCCCGCAATGCGGCCTCCGCCCGGCCGCGCTCGGCGATTTCCAGTTGTAGCTCTTCGTTGCTCTTGCTCAGCTCTCCGGTGCGTTTCGCCACCAGTTCCTCGAGGTGATCGCGGTGCCGCTTCAATTCCTCTTCAGCCCTCTTCCGCTGGGTGATGTCCCGGCTCACCCCTACAAGGCCTGCAAACTCTCCTTCCGGGGTTCGGAGAAGCGATGTGTTGACTTCGGACCAACCCGTTACCCCGTCTTTGTAAATTGCCTCGAGCTCCACCTTCAAAGGTTCGGGGTCCGGGTCCGGGGACGCCAGGACTGCCATAAAATGTTCCTCAAAGACCTTGTTGGCAAATTCCAGTGAAGCGGGAGTCAAATGCATCGCAGAGCCCTGTTCCATCGATTCTTCAGGAGTGAGGCCGCTCAACCTCTGAACAGAAGGGCTTATGTAAGTAAATTTGAGATTCTCGTCCATGACCCAGATCACGTCCGTCACGTTCTCGGCCAGAAGCCGGTAACGTTCCTCGCTTTCTTTCAGTGCCTGGGCGATTTGCTCGTGCTCGGCAGCCGCTTTCTCCAGCTCCCGTATCCTTTGCTCGAGCTCCTCATAGGCCGGCTTGTTACGCATGCACCTTTCCTTCTCTTCAAGGCTTCGTAAAAACTATAGCCAGAAGCCCTCTGCCGTGCAATCAGAATCTCAGGACATCCGGATCAGCCCTTTTCCGTCGCAGGCGTCTTGAGAAAGGCGGCCAGCAGCATGGAGACCAGGACGAGAGCGATCCCTATGAGGAACATCATCTGATAACTGCCGGTCACGTCCCAGATGTACCCGGCCAGATAGGACCCGAGGCCGAACCCGATTCCCTCTGCAATCGAGACGGTCGCGAAGATGGCACCCATGGCCGCCAGGCCGAACAGGTACGAGGTCAGGGCGGGAATGACAACCATGAAGCCCCCGTAGGAGACTCCGTAGAAGAAACCGAGGGCATAGGACAACAGGAAGCCGCCGGCTCTCGGAAGGCAGAGCAGCACGATTCCCTTGGTGATCAGGCACGCCACCAGAACGAGCTTCACGCCGTACCTGTCGGCAAGCACGCCCACCAGGATGCGTCCAAGCACGCTTCCGAGCCCTATGGCGCCGAGGACATTCGCGGCGGCCCTGGCCGACATGCCCGAGTCGGTGAGGTGGGGCACGATGTGTATCATGATCATGCCGAGCACGATAATGCAGAAGCCGTACAGGAAGAACAAGAGCCAGAAGGACCTCGTTCCAACCGCCTCTTGAAGCGACAACTCCGGACCCACCCTGCCCGCCGGCGTTCCATCGACTCGGACCGAATCCCCCTCCCGGGAAGAGGCACTGCCCTTCCCCTCCGGGTCCCGCATGAAGAGCAGGCACGGCGGGATGCAGGTGAGACAGACGGCCAGGCCCAGGAACAGGAAGGCGTCCCGCCACCCGTACCCCTCCACGAAAAGGGCGATCAGGGGAGGCATGGCCAGGGTCCCGGCGCCAACTCCTGCCAGGGTGATCCCCAGGGCAAGCCCCCGGTTTCCGTCGAACCACCGGCTGACCACGGCCACCGGAACCGGAAGCACCCCGGGGTAGCTCAACCCTCCGAGGACCCCGACGAAGAGGTAAAGCTGAAACGCGGACTGAACATAGGCCCCGAGCACGTACCCCACACCGAGCAGCCCCGTGCTCACGGCCATCACCAGGCGCGGGCCCCGCCGGTCGGCAAAGTGCCCGACAAAAGGCAGGGCCAGGACGTAGATCAGGCAGGCGACTCCCATCACACCGGCCGTGAGTTGCCGGTTCCAGCCGAACTCGGCGAGCATGGGCTTGAAGAAGACGCCGTAGCTGTAGAACGAACCGGACGTGACGGCGATCACCCAGAAGGCCGCCGCAACCACGACCCATCCGTAGTCGATTTTTCGCATGACACCTTTCTGTCATCCCCGCGTAGGCGGGGATCCCTCAGCCTCATCGTTCTCCGGCCCGGAGGTAATCCTCCCGATCTCCTTGATCAACGCCTCCGCGGCCGGCGGAAGAAGCCGGTCCTTGCGATACGCCACCGCTGCGGCGAACCCGAGGTCGAAGGCCTCGACACGCAGCTCAACCAGAAGACCCGCATCGAGCTCCTCCTGGACGACCTCTCTCGGACCGCCGGATATGGAGTCCGTCCTCCTGACGATCGTCTTCAAGGTCTCCCAGTCGTTGGACTTGGCGAACCGGAAGTTGAGGGCCTCGTCGCTGTCCGGCTCGAACCCGTAGACCTCCGCATACATTCGGGTCCAGCGGGGCGGGGCCTCCATACCTATCCGCGGAAAGGCGAGGGCCTCCTCCGGCAGGACCTCCTTCTTGTCGGCCAGTGGGTGGCCCGCCCGGCAGAAGTAGGCAAGGGGCGGCATCTCGAACTCGATCGTAGTGACTTCGTCGCCATAGATCTCGGGAGGCGCGCCCACGTGCAGATCGATCTCCCCGCCCAGGAGCCGTTCCCGCAGGATGGACCAGCCCTGCACCTCCACGTCGTATCGCAGGTTCGGGTATGCGGCGAGCAGGTTCGAGAGGGCCGGCGCCATCACGCTCTTCGCCACGTAGGGGTCGCACCCGACCATCAGCATGCCGGACTCGAACCCCTTGAGCAGATCGACCTCGCGCTTCACGCGGTCAAGCTCCGCGAGCATCTTCCGCGCCCCCTTGATCACGATCTCGCCGAAAGGGGTCGGAGCGACCGCGCGTGGCCGACGGTCGAGCAGGGGCACGCCGAAGCTCTCCTCCAGGTTCTGGATGCTCTTGGTCAGGGCCGGCTGGCTCAGGTGCACCGCTTCCGCGGCACGGCGAAAGCCTCCGTGTTTTACGACCGCGAGAAGATGCTGAAGCCGACTGATCTCTGCCATGATAACTATTATTTATCATAATGATATAAATAATTCAATAGATTTATCGCAACCTTAGTGATATAGATTAATCTATATAATGGATACGCATGAAGGAGGCCTGATCGATGAAATCCTTTCGAGGCAAGACCGCCATTGTTACCGGGGGAGGCTCCGGCATAGGCAGGGAGCTCGCACTGGCCCTGGCCGCCGAGGGCGCCAACGTTGTGATCACCGACATCGTCGAGGAACGCATCGACGAGGTGAAGGGCCTGATCGAGAGCAAGGGAGTGAAGGCGGGTGGGTACCGCGTGGACCACGCCAGCCTGGACGAGTCGAAGGCCTTTGCCGAGCGGTTCACAAAGGAGTGGGGCGCGGTGCACGTGCTCTGCTGCAACGCGGGCGTGGGCCACGGCGCAAGGCTGGAGGACACGACCCTGGAAGAGTGGCAGTGGGTCCTCGGCGTGAACCTCTGGGGCGTGATCTACATGATTCACCTGCTCGTGCCCGGGATGATCGAGCGGAAGCAGGGGGCGATCCTGATCACGGCGAGCGGCGCCGGCATCATGCCCTTGCCGGCCATGGCCCCGTACAATGTGACCAAGGCGGCCATGGTCAGCCTCGCGGAAACCCTGCGCATGGAGCTCGTCACCCACAACATCGGGGTCACCGCCCTGTGCCCCGGCGTGATCAACACCAACATCGTGCGGGACGGAAACATCCACATGGCCGAAGGGGAGCAAGGAGAGAACCTGCACTCGCGCCTCGTCGACTTCTACGCGACCAAGGGTACACACCCGGCGGTCGTGGCCAGGGACGGCTTGAAGGCGATCAAGCGCGGCATCCCGATCATGCCTTCGCCCGCGAACGTCTGGGTCCTGTATCTGCTTCACCGTATTTCTCCAACCCTTTACAGCTGGATCGGAAAATATTGCTGGAAACGGGGACGGGCTTTCTTCCTGCCCTTTTCGGCGGATCACTGAGGGGAACCGACCCTTAACCGTGGACATTGCGAGGACCCCTCAGCACCCAAAGCAAACAAACGGAGGCACACCATGGCAGAAATCAATGGAGGCGAGCTGCTCGCACGCTGTCTCGCCAATGAAGGCGTGAAGTTCATCTTCGGGCTCCCCTGCCCTGAAATCGACCCCTTGCTGGCAGCGCTGGAGAAATACGACATCCGTCTCGTCCCGATCCGGCACGAGGCCGCGGCCGTGCACATGGCCGAGGGCGTGTACCGGACGAGCGGCCAGGTTGCGGCCGTGCTCGGCAATCCCGGACCCGGCTCGGCCAACCTGCTGCCCGGAGTGATCACGGCCCGGCACGAAGGCGTGCCCGTGATCGTGATCACATCGCAGCACCGGCCCGAGATCGTCTACCCTTCCCCACCCTCCACCTTCCAGGGCCAGGACCAGCTCGATGTGTTCAAGCCGGCCGTCAAGTGGGGCGCGCCGATCTTCTCATGGGGACGCATCCCGGAGATCGTGCGCATGGCCTACCGGGAGATGTGGCTGGGCCGACCCGGGCCTGTGCACATCGACGCGCCCATGCCGATCCTGTACGAGATGGGCGAAGAGGCCACGGCCCCGGTATTCCCACCCCAGCAATACCGTTGCGGCCTGCCTCAGCCCTCCGAATCGCAGATCCAGGAGGCGGCCGAACTGCTTGCCGCGGCCGAACGGCCCCTGGTCATCTCCGGCGCGGGCGTGGACCGCTCCGGCGCAAACGCCGCGGTCATGGAGATCGTTGAGATGCTCAACTGCCCGGTCTTCAGCACCATGGCGGGCCGCTCCACCGTGCCCATCGACCACCCGAACCACATCTACAGCTTTGGCAGCGGCGGCGACATGGTCAAGCAGGAGGCGGACGTGGTCCTCGTCGCAGGGTCCAGGCTCGGTAACCTGGATCTCCCCTTTGACAAGTACTGGGGAGAGTCGGGCAAGCACAAGTTCATCCAGATCGACATCGACCCCCGCAACATGGGCGTGACCCGCCCGATCACCCTCGGCATCGTTGCCGACGTGACGCCCACCCTGAACGGGATTATCAAGGCGCTCAGGGGCATGGAGGTCAAACAGAAAGACGGCAAGGACCTGGCCCGTTATCGCCAGGCCGCCCAGGAAAACTGGGACAGGGAGTTCAAGATGGTCGAGGACTGGCCCGGGCCCGGCATCCACCCGGCCCGCGCGATGCAGGCCGTGAGCGAGACCTTTGGCAAGGACGCGATCTATCTCGTGGACGGCGGCATGACCTCCCTCTGGGCGCACTGGTTCCTGCCGGCCACCTGGCCGCGCTCCTACCACGGCATCCTGGAACTCGGCATGCTGGGGATCGGCGTCCCCTACGCCGTCGGCGCCAAGCTCGCCAACCCGGACCGGAAGGTCGTCTGCGTAACCGGAGACGGCGCCGCGGGCTTCAACTTCATGGAGATGCAGTCCGCCGCCAGGGAGAACCTGGACATCACGACCGTCGTCTTCGCAGAGGGCCAGTGGACCATGGAGATCCCGAACGAGATGATGCAATACGGCAAGACCTTCGGCACGGGCATGGGAGAGGTCCGTTGGGACAAGGTCGGAGAGGGCCTGGGCTGCACCGGCCAGTACGCAGAGAAGACAGACGAGATGGGCCCCGCGCTCAAGGCCGCCAGGGAAACCACCGGCCCGACCGTGGTCTGCCTGAAGACCGACCTCGAAGCCAACCTGGGGGTGCCCGAAGACTACATGATGCGCTTCTTCGAGGTCTACCAGGGGCCTCAATGAGGGATCCGGGAACAGACCACCCTGCTCGACCCCATCTTTCGTCGTCTTCGCATCGTACCAAACGCCTCGGCCCCCGCCTGAGAATTGCGGGGGCAGGCTCACGCAGGGCTTAGCACCTTGGATTCTCTCTCTTTCGAGGGTGAGGGTGAGGGTGACGTCCATCTGCAACTCGGCAATCCACTGACTTCCTCAACGGCCCCTAATCTGTTACCCTCTTCAAGTACCAAAGCGACCCCAACCTTGAGTAGAGGAGCCACCCCCATGAAGACCCTCTCCGACAAGGTCGCCGCCGTCACCGGCGCCGCCTCCGGCATCGGACGCGCCCTGGCCGTAAACCTCGCCGCCAAAGGCTGCCACCTGGCCCTATCGGACGTGAACGAGCAAGGCCTCCAGGAAACCGCGAGCCTCGTGGCCGACAAGAACGTGAAGGTCTCCACCCACATCGTGGACGTCGCAAACCGCGAGCAGGTCTACCAGTACGCCGAAGAGGTGGTCAAAGAACACGGCCGCGCCAACGTCATCATCAACAACGCAGGGGTCGCCGTCAGCGATACCATCGAAGAGGTCTCCTACGAAGACTTCGAGTGGATCGTGGGCATCAACTTCTGGGGCGTGGTCTACGGCACCAAGGCCTTCCTTCCTCATCTCAAGAAGGAACCCGAAGGCCACATCGTAAACATCTCCAGCATCAACGGCATCATCCCGAACCCCCTCAACGGGCCGTACTGCTCCACCAAGTTCGCTGTAAAGGGCTTCACCGAAACCCTCTGCCAGGAATTGAGGGGGACGTCTGTGGGCGTGAGTGTTGTCCATCCCGGAGGCATTCAGACCGATATCGCCCGCAACGCCCGCTTCCGCAGGCACATCAACCCAGGCAAGTCGCAAGAAGATGTGGCCGAAGCGTTTGACGAAAACGTTGTCCGGAACACCGCCGACTTCGCGGCCCGAACGATCATCACCGGGATCGAAAAGAACAAGCAACGGGTCCTCGTCGGCGGGGACGCAAAATTCATGGACAGGATGACACGGCTCTTCCCGGTAACCGCAACCCGATTCCTGTCCCACCTCGTACACAAGTGGTCTGAGTAAACGCTTCAGCAGTACGTCGTTCCCGCGCCAGGCGGGAAACCCCCAGCCTCAAGTGAAGGAGCCTCTGGATGAAAACCCTCTCCCATAAGGTCGCCGCCGTCACCGGCGCCGCCTCCGGTATCGGCCGCGCCCTGGCCGTGAACCTCGCCGCCAAAGGCTGCCACCTGGCCCTCTCGGACGTAGACGAACAGGGCCTCGAGGAAACCGCGAGCCTCGTCGCCGACAAGAAGGTGGAGGTCACCACCCACATCGTGGACGTGGCAAACCGCGAGCAGGTCTACCGGTACGCCGAAGACGCAGTGAATCAACACGGCCGCGCCAATGTCATCATCAACAACGCCGGCGTGGCGGTCGCCGACTCGATCGAGTGCGTCTCTTACGAAGACTTCGAGTGGGTCGTGGGCATCAACTTCTGGGGCGTGGTCTACGGCACCAAGGCCTTCCTTCCCCATCTCAAGAAGGAACCCGAAGGCCACATCGTCAACATCTCCAGCATCAACGGCATCATCCCGAATCCGTACAACGGACCCTACTGCGCGACCAAGTTCGCGGTGAAAGGCTTCACCGAAACCTTGAGCCAGGAACTGAGAGGGACCTCTGTCGGCGTGACCTCTGTCCACCCCGGCGGCATCGGGACCAACATCATCCGCAACGCCCGCATCAGGAGACACATCAATCCGAACAAGACACACGAAGACCTGGCCGCGCAGTTCGACGAAAAGGGTGTCCGGAACACCCCCGATTTCGCAGCCCGGACGATCATCTCCGGGATCGAAAAGAACAAGCAACGAGTACTCGTCGGCGGGGACGCAAGGATCCTGGACGGGATGACACGGCTCTTCCCGGTAAACACAACCAGATTCCTGTCCTACATGATGCACAAATACTCGGAGTAAACCCCTCGCAAGAAAGGAGGCCCGGCCATGGACTACTTTGACGTAAACCTCGACCTCACCGAGGAAGATCTGGCCCTCAAAGCAGCCGCCAACCAGTTCGCCAGGGAGGTCATCCGACCGACGGCCAAGGCCCTCGACGACATGACTCCCGAAGAGGTCATCGCCGAAGGCTCGCCCCTCTGGCCCTTCCTGAAGAAGTCCTACGAGCTGGGCTACCACAAGGCGCTCATTCCCGAAGCGTTCGGCGGCATGGGCCTCAACCCTCTCCAGACACATATCGTCATGGAAGAGCTGGCCTGGGGCAGCTTCGGCCTTGCCGTGCAGCTCGCCGTCTGCAGCTTCGTGCCTTACACGGCCGCCTTCACCGGCAACGAGGAGTTGATCAAGGAGTTCACGATTCCCTACTGCGAATGCACCGACGGCAGCATCCGCTCCTGCTGGGGCGGCACCGAGCCGGACCACGGCTCGGACAACATCGGCATGGGCGAGGCCTTCTTCCACGAGCCGAGACGAACCAACTGCCTTGCCAAACGGGACGGCGACGAGTGGGTCATCAACGGCCAGAAAGCCGCGTGGGTCTCGGGCGGCACCATCTCCACCCACTGCCAGCTCCACGTGCAGACCGACCCGGACATGGGCTTTGCCGGCTTCAGCATCTTCCTGGTCCCCATGGACCTGCCAGGCTGCTCCAAGGGAAAGCCCCTGGACAAGATCGGCCAGCGGGACCTCAATCAGGGAGAGCTCTTCTTCGAGGACGTGCGGGTCCCGGACAAGTACCGGATCATAGCGCCCGACATGTACCCCATGATGGAAGAGGGGATCCTCGCGCTGGCCAATGCATGGATGGCCACCTGGGCGACCGGCCTGGCCCGGGCCGCGTACGAAGAGGCCCTGACCTACTGCAAGGAGCGGGTCCAGGGCGGCCGGCCCCTGGCCGAGCACTACTCGATCAAGCAGAGGATCTTCGAGATGTTCGCCCGCGTGGAGACCTGCCGGGCCCTCTCCAGAGCGGCGATCAACCTGAACATGAATATCGCCCCCGGCTTCCCCGAGTACTCCATGGCGGCCAAGATCACGGCCACCCGGCTCTGCCTGGAGAACGCCAACGACACGATCCAGCTCCTGGGCGGCAACGGCCTCTCCAGGGAGTACCTGCCCGAGAAGCTCTTCCGGGACGCAAGGGCGACCCTGATCGAGGACGGCAACAACGAGATACTCGCGCGGCACGGCGGCCACACCCTGTTCGAATGCTACCCCCGCCCCCGCGACACCATCCCCCGCATCGGCGGATAGGAGAACCACCATGACCCTCAAGCAGCGCCTCATCGAAAAGGCCCAGGAGCTCGGCTTCGAAGACATCGGCTTCACCACCGCAGAGCCCCTGGACCTCTACATCAAGGAGTACGAAACCCGCCCGGAGATGTACCAGTGGACCAAAGACGGCGGCCTGGACCTCCACCAGGGCGCCGGCCTCTCCCGGAACCACCCCTGGGCCAAATCCATGGCGGTACTGATCATCAACTACTACAAGAAGGAGTTCCCCCCGCAGCTCGTGGGCAAGTTCGGCCGGTGCTACCAGGTGGACGACCGCATCGCACAGCAGGACTGGGTCCTGAGCATCCTGAACTTCATCAAATTCGTTTCCGACGAAGGGGTTCAACTGCACCAGGGCGAAGAGATCCCTGCCCGCATGTCCGCCGCCAGGGCCGGTCTGGTGACCTACGGCAAGAACTGTTTCGCCTACGCCCGCAAGTCCATGATGAACTGCTCCTGGCTGGTGAGCGTCCCCATCCTGCTCGACGCGGAGATCGAGCCGGACGAGCCCTCCATCGAGGTGGGCTGCCCTTCCTGGTGCAAGAATGCCTGCATCGCCGCGTGCCCAACCGGCGCCCTCTACAAGCCGAGGAAGATGAATCCCCTCAAGTGCATTGCCTACAACTCCTATTTCTCCGTGGGCATTACCCCCATGGAGCTCCGGGAGCCCATGGGCAGATGGATCTACGGCTGCGACCGGTGCCAGGTGGTCTGCCCGCGCAACGAGCCCTGGATGAACCAGGTTCTCCCCGAGAACCCCCCTCTCATGGAAAGGGCCGGGGACTTCCAGCCCGACGTCCTGCTCACCATGTCCCAGGACCATTACGAGAACAAGGTCATGCCGCTCATGTTCTACATACCCAAGGAGAACATCGGGAAGTGGAAGATGAACGCCGCCCGGGCCCTCGGAAACATGGGCGACACGAGCCACGCCCCCATCCTGGCCCGGACCCTTGCCGACAACCCGGACGAGACCGTCCGCGGCATGTGCGCCTGGTCCCTGGGAAGATTGGGCGGCAGCAAGGCCAAAGCCGCCCTCGAGGCCCGTCTCCCCAACGAGGACGGCCTGGTGGCCGAAGAAATCAACCTCGCTCTGGAAATGATCTAGGGAGCAACCCCATGCGCCTCTTACACACCATGGTCCGGGTAACCAACCTGGACGAATCCATCAAGTTCTACACCGAAGTCCTCGGTATGAAGCTCCTTCGCAGGAAGGACTACCCGAGCGGCAAATTCACCCTCGCCTTCGTCGGCTACGGGAGCGAAGCGGAAGAAGCCGTCATCGAGCTGACCCACAACTGGGACGTGGACCACTACGAACTGGGAAATGCCTACGGCCACATCGCCCTCGAAGTGGACGACGTGTACGAGGCTTGTGGCAAGATCAAGGAGCGAGGCGGCAAGGTCGTGCGCGAGGCCGGCCCCATGAAGTCCGGCACCACCATCCTCGCCTTCGTCGAAGACCCGGACGGCTACAGGATCGAGCTCCTGGGCAAGAAACGCGCGGACGGATCACTCTGAATCATATCTACATTGACACAATCTCTTCAGCCGTCCTAGACTGGCTCTGTGTGTCTTTTCCCCGGTTCCGTGTTCGCACTTGCATCCGGAAGCGAATACGCAGGGTACCGCTCGGAGGGCACGAGACAAATGCGTCGACTCCTTGCTCCCATAGTGCTTTACTCTCTTGTTCTCATCCTCTTCTTCCTGAAGGTAGTCCTGTCGACCCATCCGTTCATCGTGGTCTCCTTCGCCGCCTTTACGGTCCTCTACTTGCTCACAATGTTCTTTGGTGTACTTGACATCGCTACAAAGGTTGCTGACGGTCCAGGTTCCGAGGCGTTTCAAACAAGCACGATCCGGCTTCTTGAGACATGCCCCTTTCTTCTACCCGCGCTACTCTTTGCAGCAGTGACACTTGGTGCAATTCTCATTCTACCCCCACCAACAATCGAGCGAACCATCTACTTCTTGTCCTTCTTCCTGTTTTCTCTTCTTGCATATATTGCTGAAATGCTTCTCGTCGTGGATAGGATGAAAAAACGCGCAAGAGTCATCGACATACTGGATCAACAGAGACTACAGAAGGCCGAAACGGGACTTGTTCGAGAAGGAGGCGCGCATTCCAGAAAGAAGTTGTTGCTCATTAACCCCGTGAATCAAAGCATGCCGGGATATTCCGGCGCTATGAACAGCAGATTCCAGCCACTGGGACTGGGAATCGTCGCGGCTCTCACTCCGAGTGATTTCCATGTGAAGATGATCGACGAAAACCTGGTGAGTTTCCAGTACGAAGAGGCAGACCTGGTCGGAATCAGTGCCCTCACCTCCACGGTAAACAGGGGCTATGAAATCGCCGCAGAATACAGGAAGAACAATGTGCCTGTCGTGATGGGTGGCATTCATGCCTCCATGATGCCGGATAAGGCCTTGCACCATGTGGACAGTGTTGTCATCGGAGAGGCAGAGAGCGTCTGGCAGGATGTGATTACGGATTTCTTGCATGGGGACTTGAAGAAGAAGTACGCGGGTGTGCGTTTGCCCCTCGAGAATATGGTCCATTCCAAAAGGGAGCTGTTCAGTAATCAATATCCGGCGGCGTCCGTTCAAACGTCTCGTGGATGTCCTCTGAATTGCGATTTTTGCTCGGTAACTGTCTTCAATGGCAAAGAATATCGGTTTCGGCCGATCGATGAGGTCCTGGACGAACTGGAGACGATTCCCAACCGCGATATATTTTTTGTTGACGACAATCTCGTGGGATATGGGAAGCATGCGAGGCAGAGGGCAAAGGACCTTTTTCGCGGCATGATCGAGCGACGCCTGAACAAGCAATGGGTGTGTCAGGCTTCCGTGAACTTCGGAGCCGACGAGGAGTTACTGCGGCTGGCCAAGGAGAGCGGTTGTTCGTTGGTTCTGTTGGGCCTGGAGTCGGATGACCGGCAGGAACTCATCGACATGAAGAAGGAGATAAACGTTCGATTCGATTATGATAAGATTCTTCATAATATCAACAGACATGGAATCGGGGTCTTCGGTGCATTCATTCTTGGTGTCGAGACAGAGACTGCAAAGAGCATGCGGAGGAAAGCAAGATTCATCTGCAAGAAGCGCATTGACGTGATCCAGACAACGGTTCTGACCCCGTTGCCGGGAACGAACTTCTTCCGAACGGCCCAGGAGGAAGATCGACTGTTGTATACTGATTTTCCCAAGGACTGGGAAAAATACAACATGACGGAATATACGTACAGGATCCAGGGAATCGGAAAGGAAGAGTTTCCGAGAATCTTCATAAAATGTGTGAAGAAGATCTTCTCGAAAAGGACCCTGTCAACAAAGCTCTTCCGAACGGCAATTCATACCCGGGACCTCCGGCTTGGAGTGATTTCTTACATAGCGAATCTGGAGGTTGGAAGGATATGGTACAAGATCTGTTCAATTGTTGAAGACAGATTGCATGCTGAATACGGCGCAATCACTCGCAGCACTTCGTGTCGCAGCCCCCACCCCCACTCCCACAGTCGCCGCCTCCGTGACTTTCTCCGCTGCAACCGCAACCGCAGCCGGCCGACTGGGTGGCCTTCTCGCTGATACCGACGACCTTGATATCAAACGTCAGTTTCAGTCCGGCCAGGGGATGGTTCAGGTCCACGGTCACCTGGGCGTGTCGACCTCGGTGATCAGTGCGGGAAACTGCTTTCCGTCGGGGCTGGTCATTCCAATGGGCTGGCCCACCCGGGGTTCCACCTGGGGAGGCAACTCCGTCCGTTGGAATGTAAGCGTTCTCGAGTCGTCCCTGTGACCGTACGCATCTTCCGGGTCAAGGGTGAAGACCTTTGTTTCGTTCAACGACATGCCTGCCAGCGCAGACTCGAACCCCGTGATCAACTGCCCCCCACCCATCTGGAACTCCAGCGGCTGCTGCCCCTTGCTGGTGTCGAAAACATCACCGTTTTCAAGGGTTCCGGTATAGTCTACACGGATGAATAAGCCGTCGGCTACTTTGTCCATTGCACTCTCCTTTAAGGGAATCTATAGTCCACTGATTCGTTATGCCTCCAGTCTCTACCAGAAAGCACTCCCAACCCAGACCCGGAACGCGAACTCCGTGTCGGTTCCGTCCCCAAACCTAATGGCCGGACCCAACTCGAACAGCATCCAGGGCGTGATCTTGTCCGTGGCCCTCACCTCGGCGCCCAGCCGGGCCAGGAGCGGAACCACCACGTAGTCGTCCGCGCCGTCCACGACAAAGACGGACAGAGGGATGGACCCGCCGGTGATCAGGTTGACCTTCGGCGTGAGGTCAATGGAGACGGGAAGACTCATTTCACCGCGAAACGCGAATACGAACCGATCGTCCCTGCCCCTTTCCATGCTTCCCAGCAGGATCCCGGGCTTCACCTGAAACGCGAAATCCGCTGACCCCGCCTTGTTCAGATGGAACCGCACCGGGACATTCACTGCACCACCGATCTTCACGTCCGAGAATCCACCCACCCAGTCCCCGTACACCACCTCACCCCCGATCCCCCAATCCGGCATGCCGGAACGCCAGTATTCATAGAACATACTCGGCCACCCCACACCCACATGGTGGGACCTTCCCACGGGGATCTCTTTACCACCCATCGTGGTCGCCGGGCCCGCAAACGCCGTGCCCGCCCACAGCACAACAAGCAGCACCACAAGCTTCATCTTCATCCGTGAATCTCCTTTCATGATGCAGGAACACAGGTGCTCGTACAATCCGCAATACCCTCCACACCGGGGAAATTCATCGCGAACCCCTCAGGATGCATGAAGGCCCGTGAAGAGTCAAACGGAAGGACTTCGGTTCTCCCCGTTTGCGTACAACGCTTTCAGCCTATCGCTTCCTTGTCATATTCCGGGAAAAGCCTTCGGACCTGCCCCGAACCTACCAGCTGTGACAAAATCCGGTAATGATTGCATTTGAACCGTATCCGTCCTGCAATCACGGCGGGATGGACCCTCAGTCTGCCGGCCAAAGAGAGCACATCCGAGGCCTTGGGCATTTCGGGGGTATCCACTTCCGGCCAGTAACGCTTCGGAACCAGGGCCACGGAAGCCATTTCGTCTGCCTCATCTTCCCTGCTGCCCCGGACGTCTTTCCCATGACTGCGCAGTTCCAGATCATCCACAATCAGTCGACATTCGTCCGAGAGGTGTCGCGCCAGGTGAGCCAGTTCGTGGAGAAGGGTGAACCAGAAATTGTCCAGACGATCATGGCGAAGGGTCAGACCAATGATAGCGGTTCCGTCGGATAACAAAAATGCGCCACCGTCAAGGAAGGTTCTCGCAAGATGCGGGACAACGATCAGATGAATCCCCTGTTTCATCAGGAATTCGCGGGCAAGGAGAGGGCCCTTCTCGAAGAAGCTCAACCTGGCAATATCTCTCAAGACTGCGGTGGTGAGACTTCTCTGCTCAAAGGGCCTCTCCAACCGGGCTCTCCGGGCCAGGGCCAAAACACGCATACACCAGGCTGAGACGGCATACCGGTCGGCTCTGTCATTGAGCCTGCCCGCAAGGCCCTGACGAAGCATGGGCGAGGGGACCGCTTCAGGGCCTCCCGCAGATTCGACAAACGGGAGCATCACCTCCTCGGCCCTTTCCCGGATCCCGTCCATCATGGGCAACCACCCTCGTTTCGCCATCTCCCTCAATGGGAAGCGCGACCAGTCCAGGTCAGGGGGTGTTTCCGGGAACTCTCCTGCAGGTTCCCTGAGCAATACCTCAGCCGGGATACCGAGCCCCTTGTGAACCTTCCGCATCATGGCCAGTGTAAGGGGACGTCTACCATTCAAGACCTCGGACACCTTGCTCTTCGTTCCCAGAAGCGGAATCAGATCCTTCTGCCTCAAGCCCAACTGTTCCATCCGGAACTTGATCGCATCCACCGGCCCAGGCCGGTTGATGGGAAAGAGCCGTTCTTCATACATTTCAACAAGTGCGGTCAGCAACTCGAGCTCATCCATCTCCGCAGTGCGGGGTTTGGCATCCATGAGCTCATCAACGCGCGCAAGCGCCTTGTTGTAGTCGTCTTCCGTCTTTATGAGGCGCGAAATCATCTAGATCACCTCAGCATCTATTCGGTCATACTCGCGGTGTGTGCCCACGAATCGCACAAATACGGTCTTCGAGTCATAGTTGATTCTTGCCACCAGACGATACTTGTTCCCTGCAATGTTAAAGACGACGCGATTATCCTTCAAAATGCTGGCAGACCGGTAACTCTCTTTCACATCTGCGGGTGACGCCCACTGTGCACGATTCGCTTCGTAGAACCAGGCCTCCAGAGGCCCCTTTGCATCCTGATATCGCGGCTGTTCGTAGAATTCGATCAGGGTTCTTCGCTTGATTACATGCATAGATTATCGTGTTCCCAACTATATGTCAATCATGAAGTTCCCTATTAGGGAACATTCAACTACCAGGGCCTCACTCCCATCGACGAAACAGCAAGGCTCGTACCATGAGATTCCCTGACGGCCTTTGACCGCATCTGTCAAACGCCCCTGGTATACTCATCCCGAAAATCGAGGTAAGATTGCCCGCGACGCAAAGACGGATTCGGGGGGAAGGAGTCGATGAAATTCATCCACACCGCTGACTGGCAGATCGGCATGAAGGCGGCCCACGTCGGGGCCGTGGGGGGAAAAATCCGGGAGGCCCGCCTCGAGGCCGCCCGGAAGGTGATCGAGACGGCCGACACCCGGACCGCCGAGTTCATCCTCCTGGCCGGCGACACCTTTGAAGACAACGGCGTGGACAGGGTCCTCGTCCAGAAGACGGCGGACATCCTCGCAAAATCGGCCGTGCCTGTATACATCATCCCGGGCAATCACGACCCCCTGGTCCCGGGGTCGGTCTGGGACCACCCGGCCTGGGGCGAACACGACAACCTCCGGGTCCTCAAGTCCCCGGAACCCCTCGAAATCCCCGGTGGCACCCTCTTCCCCTGCCCGGTCCTCGAGAAGCACTCCCGCAAGGACCCCACCGCCTGGATCGAAGCGGCCCGATCACAGGGCCCGCGAATCGGCATGGCCCACGGCACCGTGGAGGGCATGCCCCAGGTGGCGCCCGATCATCCCGTCCCCAGAGACGCGGCCCAGCGCACCGGCCTGGACTACCTCGCCCTCGGCCACTGGCACTCCACCGCTACCTACGAGGAACCGCCCGGCACAGTCCGCATGGCCTATTCCGGCACCCACGAGACCACAAGGTTCGGGGAACGGGACAGCGGCAACGTGCTCCTCGTGGAAATCACCGAACCCGGCGCGCCCCCGACCATCACTCCCCTGAGAACAGGGAGCCTCACCTGGCTCACCCTCGAAGAGGAAATCGCCCGGCAAGCCGACCTCGCCCGGGTCCAATCTCTCGTAGAACAGGCGGAGAACCCGGATCAGACACTGATCGAGGTCCGCCTCTCCGGACTCCTGCCCGGCTCGGTCGGCCCCGAACTTGGCCGCCTCAAAGAACTGCTCGAATCCCGCTTCCTCTACCACCGCCTGGACACCGACGGCCTGCGCCCCGCACCCGAGGACGAAACCTGGCTCGAAGGGCTCCCCCAGGGCGTCCTCCGCGAAGCGGCGCTTCAGCTCCGAGATCTGGCAGCCTCGGATCAAACCACCGACCCCGGCGCCTCCCCCCGCACCGCCGCACAGGCCCTCATGGAACTCTACGCGCTCGTGCAGGGGGCCGAATCATGATTCTGCGATCCATCGGCGTGCAGGGCTGGCGGTGCTTCGCCGACCCCATGACGGTCGGCCCCTTTGGCGAGGCGATCAACGTCATCCACGCCCCCAACGCAGTGGGCAAGTCCACCCTCTTCGAAGCCCTCCTCCGGGGGTTCTTCGACGGCCACCGGGTAGGCGGCCGCGAGGTGGAGTCGCTCCGCCCGTGGGGCCGAGACCTCTGCCCGGAGGTGACCCTGGAATTCACCGAGGCCGGAACCGACTACCGAATCAAGAAGCGGTTCCTGGACAGCGCCTCCTCCGAACTCTTCCGAAAGGAAGCCGGCAAGTTCGTCCGCCTTTCCGAGGGCGAAAAAGCGGACGAGTTCGTGCGCAACCTCTTCTCCGCCGGCTCCCCCGGCCGGGGCCTCTCCAAGCCGGCCCACTGGGGCCTGGCCCAGGTCCTCCTGGTCCCCCAGGGCGAGCTCGAGGTCCCGGAGCTTTCCGGCAACCTCGTCGAAGACATCCAGGAGTCCCTCGGCGTGCAGGTCTCCGGCCCGGGCATGGGCGGCCTGGAGGAGAGAATAGAGGCCGCCTACCTACGGCTCTTCACCCCCGGGGGCAAGCTCAAGACCGGCAAGGACGCGCCCAGACTCGTCGAACTCCAGGACCAGCTCCACCAGCTGGAAGAAGAGCAACGTGGAATCCTCGAGGACCTGGAAGGCTTCGAACAGGTGAGCCGCCGGGTAGAGGACCTGCGGTCCGAAAGGGCACAGGCAAAACGGGACGCGGAAAGCCTCGACCAGGAACTGGCCAAGGCAAGACAGCAGGCCCAATCCTACACCAAACTGGTCACGGACCGGGACCTCAAGCAGGCGCAGATGAAGGCCGCCTCTGCCCGCCACGCCGAACTCAAGCAGCGCATCGAAGGGATCGACACCGCCCGAAAGGAACTCGCCCGCGCCCAGGAGGAACTCGAGCGCCTCGGCAAAGACTCATCCGAACGGCTGAAGGAGCTCTCCAGACTGAACGCCCAGGCCGAACAGGCCAAGTCCGACCTGGAGGAAGTCCGCAAAGGAAGAGAGGCCGTAGACAAGGCAGAGAAGCAGGCCGAGGACGCCGAGCGCTTCGTCCAGGCCGGCAAGCACCTCGCTGAGCTCCAGACCCTGCTCGAGCGAATCCACGAGGCCACCCAGGACCTGGAAGCCGGCAAGAAGGAACTCGCCGCCACCGTCGCACCCGACGCAAAGGCCCTCAAAGCCATACGCAAGGCCCTCACCGCCCGTGACGAGGCCCAGGTCCGCCTGGACGCCGCACTCATCACCCTGGAGATCGTACCCCAGAAACCCGGAAGCATAGACATCCTCTCCGCCGAGGAAACCGGCCGCCAGGAGATCACCCCCGGCACCCCAGTCCTCGTAAAAGGCGCCCCCGAAGTGGTCGTGGACCTCACCGGCATAGCCCGCATCCGCGCCCGCGGCCCTGCAGGCTCTGTAGAGGAACTAAGGGAAGAGGTGAACAAGGAAACCAGGAACCTCGAGGCCCTCACCGCCGGCTTTGGCACCTCCGACATAGACGAGCTCGAGGCAAGAAGCGAGCAGTTCAACAACATTCAGCAGAAGGTCTCCGACGCACAGACCAAACTCGATACCCTCCTCTCCAACACCACTTCAGAGGAAATCGAGCAGGAGTCCCGCAAGACAGAGCGAATCATCGGGGAGATGTCACAAGCATACCCCACCTGGACCGACACCCCTCCGGACGCCGACTCCCTTCGCAATATTGCCAGGGAGACCAAACAGGCTTTCAAGGCCCGTATAGATGAAGCGGAACTACAGCACGGAAAAGCAACCGAGGCCTTTCAATCCGCGAACCTGAAGACCGCCAAGGTACAGGCAGAGCACGACCTGCGGGACCGGGAAGTGAAGTCCATTTCCGAGAAACTCGAACAGATGCAGAAGGACGGAATGGACGACCCACAGAGGTCTGCAAAGCTGGGCGAGATCTCCCTCGAGTGGGACGCAGCCCGAAGCGCGGCCGAGAAGCTGGAGACAGAACTATCCCAGTTTCAGGACGATCCCCGCCTCATCGCAGAAAGGCTGGAGAAACAGCAAAACGCGATCCAGGACCAGGCCTCGACTGCCCTGGAGTCACTCAAGAAGGAAGAAGGCCGCCTCGAACAACTGGCAACCTCAGGCCCCTACTCCGCCCTTTCCCACGTCGAGGAGCAAATCGCCGAACTCAAAACCCAGATCGATTCCGAGGAACTCCGCATCAACGCAATCCGACTCCTCAGGGACACGGTCCATCACTGCAAGGCAGGCCTTCTTTCAGACCTGAGAAAGCCCGTGGAGGAATCCGCCACCCGAATGATTCAAAGGATCGCCGGCACCCGCCTCGGCAATGTCCAGCTAGCCGACAAGTTCCAGCCCCAGGCCGTCACCCCTCGAATCGCATCATCCGAAGTCACCCTCCTCGACCTCTCCGGCGGAGAGACCGAACAGGTTCACCTCGCCGTCCGCCTCGCCCTCGCGGAGGTCCTGGCAGGCAACGACCGCAGGTTCCTCGTCCTGGACGACATCCTCACCGCCACCGACACCGGCCGCCTCGCACGCATCCTCTCCATCCTGGAAGAGGCCGCCCGGCGCCTCCAGCTCTTCGTCCTCACCTGCCATCCGGAACGCTACCGGGGCTTGTCCGCAGCGGATTTCTATGATTTGGAGGGGATTGTTGCCGGGGCTTGATACTGTTCCTATCCAGAGCCATTCTGTGGTAAGGTGAGTCACAAGGAGAACAATACCATGACCGTACAGGAGACAATCGCGCGACTGAACTCCGAGAAACAGCTCTTGCAGCAGTTTTCAGTCAAAGCGTTGTACTTGTTCGGCTCGATCGTGCGGGGCCAGGATCATCCGGCGAGCGACATCGATATCCTGGTCGAGTTCGAACCCGATGCACGGGTCGGCCTGTTCACCTTCTCCCGCCTCCAGCGCCGCCTTTCGGAAATACTCGGCAGGCGGGTCGACCTTGTGACCCCCGATGCACTCCACAAAGCCATGAAGGACCGGATCCTGAAGGAAGCAGTTCATGCCGTCTAGGGACTGGAAATTCCGGATCGAGGACATCCTGGCAGCGATAGACGCGGGCCGGGACTACACCGCTGGCATGGATCTCGACGAATTCATTCGTGACCGACGCACGGTCGACGCCGTGGTCAGAAACCTCATCATCATCGGCGAGGCGGCGGGCCATGTTCCCGAGGAAGTCCGCAAGAGAACCCCAGAGGTTCCGTGGGTTGATATGCGCGCCATGCGCAACTTCATCGTCCACGAGTATTTCGGGGTCAGTGGAAAGATCATCTGGGACACCGTCCAAGACGATCTTCCGGCTATTGTCGACCCATTACGCCGTCTGCTGGCATCAGAAGACGACTGACAGCCCTTGGAGGAAGCCGCCCAACAACTTCAGATCTTCATCCTCACCTGCCACCCGGAGCGCTACCGCGGCCTGTCCGCCGCGGATTTCTATGATTTGGAGGGGATCCTGACCTCACAACCGAGAAGTTCAAACGAAAGCGATGAATAAAATCGCTGCCTTCTTCGACGTTGACCACACGATCCTGGCCAAGGCCTCCGGGACACTGTACGTGAAGTACCTGCACCAGATCGGCCTGACCAACAGGTGGCATATTTTGTTGTTTATGGGCCAAAAGAACCGAAACAGAATTCATATCTCTTCTTGGCGACCAGAACCCTGAGTATTCCTCCCCTTTGTTCCGCATAGCGCTCAATCAATTCACGGGTATCGTCTCCGGAAAGACTTGCAGGACTGTGCATCCCCGTCTCTTCGTCATACCACGACCAGAGCATCGCGCCTTGTCCTAATTTTTGTCCCGCAAATTGCACAGCTGATTTCTCGGCATCTTCAAAATTGCTGTCACGGTCATCATCAATGGTATACGTTTCCATAACTGACACCTCCTTTCCTTCTGATTTTCCGGCACTTTCCTTCAAAGATGAACGACTCTTGGGGAGCAAATGCGCAGAGGGTAACCCGTTCAGATGTTAGATCGAGACGGAGAGGAGACGTACATGCGCAGGAGGTGGAACGAGGATACTTCAACTCGGAAGACAGTGGTTATACGCAATAATAAAAACCAGAAGAAACAGAGACCGACTCCCCACAACATATAATCCAGAATACTCTTGGCCGGGAAGCGTGTCAAGAAAAACCCTATTTGCGGCCGTGAAAATAGCTGACCTCACTATTAGAGAATCCACCCAAAACGAAAAGAGCAATCTTCGCATCTGCTCATTCTATCAAGGATATTATGCCTCGTCCGGATCGTCGTCAAACTCGAGCAGTCCGTCCACGGCCATATGATAATCAACGGCCTCGCCGTCCCAGAAGCTGTCAACCGTGTCGGCCGTGATCTCAAGGCCATGCCTCCGGTTCTCTTCCTTCAGGGCTTCGCCGGCCCTTCCGTCTATGGGAAGCCGCACGGGACATGCGGGAAGGACACTTCCGTCCGGCCGCCGGAACACGAGCCCCAGGTGGGCCGGGCCCTCGATTCCGAACCCGCCCTCGTGCACCGCCCAGTGATGAGTCCGGCACAGCAGGACCAGGTTATCCGGATTCGTTTCCCCTCCTCTTGCCCAGTGCTCGATGTGGTGGGCCCGCAAGTGACGGGTCCTGGCGCAACCGGGGAACCGGCAGGTTCGGTCCCGGCTGACCAGGGCCCTCCACAGAGGCGTGGAAATCTTCCTGGCCTTGCGGCCGATATGCAGCACATTGCCCTCCCCATCCTGGGCCACGGTCACATGAGGGCCATCGCAGTCAGCACGCCGGCACGTTTCCGCGGAAATCCCCTCCCCGCTCTCCAGCTCGCACAGCCCCTCATCCGATCTGTCGGCAAGAACTGCCGAATCCACGTGAATCATGACCTGATACGGCTCCCCCCGCTCGGTTCCGCCCAACCCCTGCCCCAGCGCCGCTTCCGCCACCAGCTCCAGCGCATCCACCCTCCGCTGGGACAAGTCCCCCTGAATCCACGATCCCGCGGAATCGCGTTGAAACGCCCTCCCTGCACTCCACGACGATTCCGCGGAATCGTGTACAGCCCCTGTCATTCCTCCCGAGGCAGGAATCCCTTGGCCCACCGAGGCAACTCCCCCACCCGACGATTCCGCGGGATCCTCCTTCTTACTCAGCGCATCCATCGCCGCCTCCAGGGCCTTCTCCAGCACCGCCGCCACCTCCTGCGGCAACCTTCCCCGGATCACCACCATCCCGTCGTCATCCGTGTACATGTCCAGATACCGCTCTTCCCGCTGCCGTCTCGCCTCCTCTGCGCCCCCTCCCCGAGTTGCCCGCCGGTATTTGCGCACCACGCTTTCAACGTGGCACGCCGTCCCGTTTTCCGCGATGTAAAGCAGATATTCCTCGTTCTCCGGAGTAGCGATCCGGGTCATGGCCCTCACCTTGGAGTAGCTCACCTTCCCCTTCCGGAAGGCTTCGCAGATCAAGGGCAAGTGTTCCAGCGCCCGCGCCACCCGCACCTTCTGTCTCGCCGTCACCACGTCGATCCCTACCCGCCAGCTCAGCCAGTGGGCCGTAGATTCGAACCCCGTTGCCCACGCCTCGCGCCGGTCCAGCTCCCCTATGGCCCGAAGCAGCCGGTAGGTGGCCGCGTCGATGTGCGCGCAAAGCTCTGCGATCTCTTCCTCGAGTTGTTCCACGGATTGCTCCTCGACTTCCTGCTCCTCGTAGTCGACACGAATGGCAGGAACGACGGAGGAATGGCCGGCGTTCAGCATGGACCCTCCCATGAGCCTTGAGTGACAAAAAACGGCAATTGGTTTTGAATGATAATGCAGTAGTGTCGATGCGGCCTGAATTGTGCTGTATACAACTACTGGCAGGAAGATACTGATATTATACGAAACAAGCCATTACATGTCAAGAAAACACTAATATAAATTGTAGAGAAGAC
>Ga0180434_10000596_pt1 | contig 53000 bp, 49 predicted proteins | sample SS_ome_7_FD_132453 | JGI IMG/M metagenome (GOLD analysis project Ga0180434, IMG submission 132453) | Hypersaline lake sediment archaeal communities from the Salton Sea, California, USA - SS_1_D_2 metaG | ecosystem: Environmental > Aquatic > Non-marine Saline and Alkaline > Hypersaline >... | reverse complement strand
CGAAACACCCCGGTTTCCCCTTAATATAACATATAGTGAGCACGATCCACGCTCGAGTGAGACGTTCGAGGCCGAGATTTCGGAGAGTACCTCAGTTTTCTGATGTCTTTTAATAGACTAATTTTGCCCTATTCGACACTCTCTTCAACAGGCTCGTCGGCGTCTTTCTCGCTCTCCTTCTTGGGCGCCTTGGGCTTGCCGCCCTCCTGTATCGCCTTGAGCGCCATCTCCAGGCCCTCTATGTGATGGGCCACGCTGGCGCCTGCAGGCGTAAGTGTAATATACTTCGTACGCCCCTGTTTCTCACTTTTTATCAGGCCCTGTGCCTCGAGTTTTTGTATCACACGCACGATATGTGAATAAGTAGCTGCGAGGCTCTTTGAGATATCTGCGGGATAAGTGCGCTCGTTTTTGGACGTTTCCAGCAGTATGCGAGCCGGTTTATCCTGCAAAAAGAAGCTCAGAAGATCCTCGTTTTCATCCATTTTGATAAGAAACGCTATTTATTATGAAGCTAGGAATAAAAAGCTTTTTCAAGAAGTATTATTAAAAACATGCTTTTATTTAAATTTATTTTAAAAAAATATAGTAATAAAATGCTATCAATAGCATTTTATTTAAAGTATAAACTATAATAATAGTATTAAATAGTATATTATAAGTTATATGCTTTTTAGTATATTCTATACCATGATCCTGGCCCGAGCCTAGAATCTCAATGTGAGAGTTCGTGAGTCTGGGGGCCTACCCGCCCAAAGCCAGCCCAGCCAGCGATGCACAAAGCGATGTGAGTGTGAGGCGTGGAATCGCGGATTTATTCATGGAGGCGATAAATTAGCTATGCCAAATGCACCGTCGCGCACGATGAAGGCCTATGAGGCCTATGTGAGTGCAACGAGCGATGACGAGAAGATACGCAAGTTAGAGGAGTACCTGAGCCTCATACCCAAACATAAGGGTACCGAGAAGGAGCGCGGGAACCTCCGAAGGAAGCTCGCGCAGATGCGTGAGAGTTTAGAGAAGAAGGCTCGGGGCGGGGGACGGAAAGACAACGACCTCAGTGTGAAGAAAGAGGGGGCTGTGCAGGTGGTCTTGGCCGGCTTCCCGAACGCAGGGAAAAGCTCGCTGCTATGTGAGACTACGAACGCGGAGGTGAAGGTCGCGAACTATGCGTTCACCACGCTCAAGCCCAATATAGGCATGATCCCAATCAACAATGTGAATATCCAGCTCGTCGATTTGCCCGGACTCATAAGCGGGGCGGCGAAGGACAAGGGAATGGGCAAGAGGTTCTTATCGGTCATGAGAAACAGCGATATCGTCGCTTTCGTGCTGGCTGTGAACGATAAACCTCTGGAAAAACTGGACTTCTTGCTGCGGGAATTCGATATCGCAGGTATCCGCCTGAACAAAACCAAGCCGGATGTGAAGGTCTACAAGAAGGAGAGCGGCGGGATCAACATACTGGGTAAACATATGCTCACGTTCGAACTCCAAGATGCCATCGAGTCGCTGCGGGAGTTCAGTATCATCAATGCCGACGTCCGTATCAACCGCAGGATGGGCTACGAGGACTTCATCGACGCCATCGACAAGAGCGTGGTCTGGAAGAAAGCGATAGTTATAGTGACCAAGACGGATCTTGTGGGCCCCTCCGGAGTCAAAAAGGTGGAGCAGGAGGTCAAGAAACGTTTTGCTATGCCTGTGATCGCGGTCTCGAACACGGAGAAGACGAACCTCAAGGAGCTTGTAGAGGAGATCTGGGAAACGGCAGGCCTGATGTGCATTTACACTACAACGAACCCGAACAAGGAACCCCTGGTCGTCCCGAAGGGCGAGAGCGTCATCGAGGTGGCCGCGCGGATCCACAGCGATTTCGTCAGGAAGTTCAAATACGCGCGCGTCTGGGGCAAGAGCGCGAAATATCCCGGCCAGAGAGTGGGGAAGGAGCACGTTTTAGAGGATAGGGATGTCATCGAGCTGCATGCAGAATAGATATTCACCGGTTATTTTCAACGTTTACCCGCAAATAAGAATATGCCCAGAGGGGAGCCAAAGAAGGGAAAGAGAAGGGACAACAAAAAGAAGAATCCCGATATCGTCTACATAAAGCCCGATGAAGACTGCAAATCGACCGGATGCGGGGAATGCTGCAAGCATGCGGGTTACATGGTCTCACCCATCCATGAAGTAGCGGAACAGAGGACTAAACTCATACCGATACTCGATGGTGAAGGGGCGTTCATCATACATCTAATAAACCTGCTAAGAGCAGGACACCAGGTAAAGATAGCCCCCTACGCAGGAAGGCCCCACATAATCTCAAACGAGGATGGCGTATGTTCAGCTCTGGAGAGGGAGACCGGGCGGTGCACTTTATTGAAGGACCCGAAGACAGGGAAGTGGCAGTCGCATGATGAACGGAAAGGCAAGTTCCCCTTCACTTGTGCTATACATCCGTTCATATGCAACCCGAAGGAACGCGAGGTCTATATCTCCTCCGATTGCGTCCAATTGGTAAGGCCCCTGATGAAGTTAGTCAAAGAGGATGCAGGATTCAGAGAAAAAGTGGCTGCAGGCCGCTGGCCCGAGATACATATCCCCACAGACCATTTCAAGAGCACGCCCAATTTCAGCAGGTCGCTGGACATCTTGAAGAGTCAGCCGTTCGATTATGAGGGCACAAAGGTCGGGGACCTTTTGGAGGATACAGTCAAGGTGCATGTGGTCGATTCTCACAAACGAGAGTTGGAAAAGATGGCCAAGCGCATCCAAAAGGCTCAAAAGGGGTCATGACCAAACTGGACCATGAGGTCCAATCCTAACTTCTTGGCCTCGAGTTCCTTTGTATCACAAGCGCCATAGCACGGATCTGCGAAGATGACTGTCACCGCGCCACTTTTCTCCTCGATCTCACCAGCCAACTCTACCGCACGCGTCTTTAAGCCTTCGGGAAACTGCAACCCTACTTTCTTCACATTTCCCGGTCTTGCCTTGAGCTTCTTGATCTCCTTCACGATCCGCTCTATCTCGAAATCGTATTCCATCATCTAAGCGATCCGCTGAGTCTGAACGAATCGATGACCTGCCTCATCGCCGGCTCGAGCTGGACTTTTGGCTCCCAGCCGGGCTTCTTGAGCTTTTCGATACTGATCGGCCTGTTGCGAGTCAGTTTATCGACGTATTCGTCGAGGCCCTTTGCCTTTTTTCCTGATAGCTTAGCTGCGAATCTAGCGACTGTGGGGTTCACCCTCGGCGGATCCGGAACCGCTAGAAGCTTCGCCGCGAGTCTGAGGAACCCGGCCTGAGTCATATTGTAGCCGCCGTCTACGTTGAAGACCTCGTTTAAGGAAGTCCGCTTGCCCTCGAGGAACATGAGCGCGCTTATGAGGTCGTCTATGTGCACTAAGGGGATGATGTTGTTCCCTTCACCAAGGATCTTCATCTCCTCCGACTTGAGCTTTTTGAGTACGTCCAGGTAACCCTCCTTGAACTGCGGGCCGAATACCTGGCTTGACCTGATTATCGTGTAGGGGACACCGCTCTGCATCACTGCGCGCTCTGCATCGAGTTTTGATTTCCCGTAGGTGGAATATGGGTCCAAGGGCGAATCCTCGGTGAGGGGCTCCCCGTCCTCCGGCTCGCCGTAGACTGCTGTCGAGCTCAAGAGGACGAATTGCTTCACACGCATGCCGCGCGCGACATACGTGAGGTTTATCGTCGGAAGCACGTTCCTCTTGAAGAGCTCATCCTGCGTCGCGCTGTAATCTATGCTCGCGGCGAGATGGAAGACTGTATCGACGCCAGTCATATACTTCTTGAGCTCCCCGGTGTTGGAGAGGTCAGTCTCGTAGAACTTGACGCTGAACGGGACCTGATCCGGCTTGCGCTTGTCGAGGACTATCACTGTGTCGCCCCGCTCCAATAGCTTGTCCACCAAGGCCCGGCCGATCCGGCCGTAGCCGCCTGTCACCAGGCTAGTACCACCCATATTGCTTCTTCTCCTTGGGCTGAATATTCCCCCAGTTAGTAACCGTTAAACCCTTAAGAATCGTTTTTGGGTCTTTCCTGTGCGCGGTCCGCTCGAGGATGCCTCCGAGGGTTCCTGAAAGCGCATATCTGGCATCTTTTTGCTCCAACTCGAGCGAGAGCAAGAACGCTTCTAGATCCATCGGAGCGCGCACCTCATAAGGCGTCCTGGCGCCCGATGTGAGCAAAACTGGCGCGCCGACGTCGGCGCATATGCACATGTTCTGGACTATGCGGCCCAGCATCTGCGCGCGCAGGCGGCCGTAGACATTGAGCACATCTGAGAAATTGACCTCCACTGCTATCCCGCGTTCGGCGCATGATCTGGCGATCACATAGTCTATGCCGCTCCTCCTCTGGTGCATGAAGTCCTTCTCGCGGATGAGATAAGGCGAGGCGATTGCATCCACCTCCCAGCATTCAGAAGCTTCACGGTTCGCCTGCTCGCTCCCGCCGACTAGGATGACGTCCGCTTGCTTACGGAATTTGCGTGCTGCCTCTTGAACTCGGCCCTTGGATGGATTTAATCTAACGCCTGTATGGGTCTTTACTTTTGAATTCAATCCATCCAACGCCTTCTGGAGTTTAAGGAAGTCGTCGGGTTTCGAGCAGGAGCGGATGAAACATATCTCCGACCAGCCGAGTCTCTCGGCCATGGCCAGGGCCGGCTTCAAGTCCTTCTCCGCGACTTCCACATGCATATCGATATAACGCATTTTTAACTGCTAGAACATTATCTTACAATCTTTAAAATTAAATCAGACCCAAAAAAATGGCTAAAAAGACGAAGCGGAGTGTTAGGTCCAATGTCCGCGGGATTGGAAAGGTAGGTGCAATGACCGTATTTGCGGCCGGAGCTATGTCTGGTTGTGCGAGAGACGTATTCCTGAGCGAAGGGCTCCACCCCGGTGAAATCTACCACACCAAAGTAGAAGAGAAGAAGGATGGCAGCATAGGCATCTCAAGCAGATTCACCGTACCAAAAGACAATAAGATGCTCATGGATGCGACACTCCAGATGTACCAGGCGCTCTGGAGATCACACACAAAGTGGGCAGAGAGTAAAAATGCTGACAAGGTAAGAGCATTCACGGAAGCGAGGGACTTACTGCAGGGACATCTCGATACTGCGATGCATGAATTGAGGCGCAGGGGTCTGCTCGAGGACTTCACATCCCATGCAAAGAAGCTGGGTATAGGCGAGGCCGGATGGCCGGCTTACAAGGGCGAGCCTGACCTCTTAGAAAACGCTTGGAACCTTGTTAGGGGCAAGAAGGAATTCGAGCATAGCGCCGGGCCGGTAAAGATGAAAGTCGCGGAAGTTGAAAAAGGCGGCAGGAGATGGAAGGTCGAAGTCCATGCAACAATCCCTGCAAAAGATGTGGAAGCATTGAGGATAAGAAGGGGGCACATAAGGCAGGTCGCAGGTGCGGCGATATATCAGGCAAGGAGGGCGTTCCTTAAGGGAGAGCGCGAGAAGGCAGAAGCCTTCGGCGAGGCCGCAGAGAAGCTGCTGAAGAAGGCGATAGTATCGGAAGACCTGCTTTTGCACCACAACAACCGGAGAAATGAGGAGACCGGAGGTTTCAGCCCCGGGGCAGAGAGCAAGAAGATCCTTGACCAGATCTCGCGCAGGCGTACGAATCGCGGTAAGAAAGGTCCGGCCCTTGCGAGAAGGCCTATGAAACAGCCGGGTATGAAGGGCAGGCGCCACAGGGCTTGATTACCTGTTCGTTATCTTAGTCCCGAAGGGCTCTCCGAGGAGGGCCTTTTGGACTATTCCTTCTTTCGCGGCATTGACGATCCTGATCTCCTTTACCACCTTGGCCAGCTCGAACATCGATTCGACTTTATGTCGCATGCCCCCTGTGACGTCAGTCGTCTCCGCGCCGCCGATTGACGAGATCATCTCATCATAGTTGGATGGATTTATCTCGTTGATGAGATTGCCGTTTCCATCCAACACACCATCGACATCGGTGCCGATTATTATCTTATCCAAGTCGTGCTTCTTCCCCAGATATAAGAAGATATTCTCGGTCGACTGGATGCTGCATCCTTGTTTGATATCGATGAAGACGTCCCCGTAGACCATGGGCACCATCCTCATGTCAAAGAGGTGCTCGACCTGCTTGGTCTCCATCTCGGTTATCTTTCCCCCTTTGGAGACTCCAATGCTCGACGGCTTGATCGAGAACGCGGGGACGCCCTGCTTGACCATTTCATCCAACAGTATCTTGTTGAGCTCCAGCGCTGAACGGTGCGTCTCGACCAGATGCTCTATCTGCCAGGCGTCCTTGATGCCGCCCTTGAGCTCGCCCTTCTTCGCCGCTTGGTGGGGGAACGAACCGCCGCCGTTGCCGACTATGAGGCACAGGGCAGGTTCCTTGTCCAGCGCCGCCTTTACTTCCCTCACCAGCCGAACGATATTCGCCCGCCTGACCGTATAAGGCTTCGACTTGTCCGTTATCACGCTCCCACCGAGCTTGAGTGCTATTCTCATCTTGGTTTGGTTATCCTTCATCTGATGGTCAGTCTTGGTCCTTCTTCCCAGACCACTTCCTGTAAAGATTATGTTCTATGTTTAAAGAATCAAGCACCTTCCCGACGACGAAATCGACCATGTCATCGATGCTTTGCGGCTTTGGATAGAATGCCAGCACCGGTGGGATTATGGTCACTCCAGCTTCCTTGAGGGTCGTGAGGTTGCGGAGATGGATCAGATTTAGCGGCGCCTCGCGCGGGACGACGATTAGCTTCCGTTCTTCCTTAAGACAGACGTCAGCCGCCCTAACGATGAGGTTGTCAGCGATGCCGTGGGCGACCTGCCCGACAGTCTTCATCGATGCAGGGATTATGACCATCCCATCGGTCTCGAACGAACCGCTTGATATGGAAGCGGCGAGGTTGTCATTGGAATGGATAACCGATGCAAGGCTAGCCAAGTCGATATCGGGCGACTCATACTGGATTATATCCCTAGCACCGCTGGATACGATCAAGTGCGTCTCTACGCCTTTCTCCTTAAGGACCTCAAGCAGGCGCCTAGCGAGAACAATGCCGGAGGCGCCTGTCACCCCCACGATGAGTCTCATCGCTATGTTTGCGTATAATTCGAGAAAATGGCTTTAAAAGGGATGATCGGGCTATCTTCTCTTCGCCATCCAGATGAGAAGCAAAGCAACGAAGACCACAGCCATTGCGAGGAAGGCCGCAAGCTCAACTGAGAGCGGGCCGATGCGGCCTGTCGCGGCGCCGGCTGGTGCGCCCATGAACGGCGAGAAGTCTATCGCCTGGTCGTATATCTTTACTTCGTCTAGTGAGCCGTGGAGGTAGTATCTGGTTAATGTCGAGTGGGCTGCTAGGTAGAGCGGGCCGCTCTTGATGCTTCCGGGGATATCAGCGACGTCGCCGGTCGTGAGCTGGCCGTCCACGAGTAGGCTGCAGGTCTCGCGGTCGAAGGTCGCTATGACGTGATGCCATTGGCTTACTTGCGCCTTCACATCACTCCTGACGCGGCAGAACTGCTGGTTCTGCTCGTTCGTGAGTGCGAAGTCGAACTTGCCGTCCGAGAGGGCGAGATTATAGCCGCCGTACTTCCCAGTGAGGATGTGCTCCCCGGGGTTTATCTCGTCGAGATTTACCTTGAGGTCGATGGTGAGGCCTTCGAAGGTGTTGAGCTGTAGTGGGGTCTGGATGTGATCGGTCCCGTTGAAGTGGTATGCCTGGCCGGGGTCTCCTGTCGTCGGTTGCGGGTTGCCGATGGGTGTGCCATCGTTGTTCCCGGCTTTGTCCTCGAGTGGGTTCGGTTCCTCGAAGTCGTAGTAGAGCTGCGGGCCGATTATAGGGGTCGAGCAGTCATTTATGCACGTTGCGAGCGACTCGTTCGGGTCGCAGACGCCGTCGTTATCGCACTCTGGGAGTGGGATGACGATGTCGTAGACGTAGACCTCGTCGAGGGAGCCCTTGAGGTGTGTGCCGGCCGAGTTGCCGAATCCGAGGCCGAGAGTGCCTGGGAGGATATTGGTCGAGGCTCCAGGTTCGTTCTGAGAGGTGATTATAGAGCCGGCTACGTCCAGGGTGCATTGGGTGCCGTCCCAGGTGGCTGTTACGCGGTACCATTGGTTGGGTTTGAGGGCGAGGGGGCTGACCGCCTTGCAGATGAGGCTGCCGGGGATATTGAAGGAGTCCTGGCTCGCTTCCGTGTTGCGCAGGTAGAACTCCAGGCGGTCTTGCGTATCGAGGTTGAAGAGGATTCCGGACCAATAGTAGCTCTCTGTGCCCATAGGGCGCTTGGAGGCTTTGACTTCATCGAAGTTGACGTAGTAGTCTATGCTGAGCTGGGTTAGGCTGGAGGGGTCTAAGGAGGTCTGGAGGTAGTCGTCGCCGTCGAAGGTGTAGGCGTCACCTATGATGCTCTCTGTTGGTTCCGGGTCACCGAAGACCTCGGTGACCTCGTGGTTGCCTGTTTGGTCTTCGAGTGGGTCTGGGTCCTCGAAGGGCATGTAGAGGAGGGGGTCGGTGGGTGGTGGGGGTGGTGGTGCAGGGCCGCCGATTAGATAGATCTTCTCTGCGCGCTCTATCAACCTCCCATCGCTATCGCGTATAGCTACTATGTAGACATAAGGTCCAGGCCAGAGCCGCTCCTCGCTTAACTCGGCTAAGTAAAGGTAGTCCAGATCTATCGGAGCGCCGTCGTGGACAGATATGACATCCGGCGGGAAAGCTGTCGGGTCTTCTAGCAATGGGTTGAAGAAATACTGCTCCACTGCCACTTGGCCGGTCAAATCAGGGTTAAAAGAACATCCGACATACAGTTCCTCGCCAACCCCATATTCTCCCTTTTCTGGGAAGACTATCTCTGCACAGACTGGAGATAACACAATTATAAGAGCTAAACCCAGGAGTACACAAATGCCGAATGCTTGATGGATCTCCCGACCCACCCTAGGGGTCATGTAGATATTAGTCATGTGAATACGATGCCGTCCAGCGCCTCTTCGCCATAGGCTAACACGTTTGTTATACAATGCAGGTTACCTCGGTATTGATAAAAATAATCCCGTACCGGGATGACCATATAACCCGCGTCTTCCAGCGCCCTAAGATTCCTGCTATCCAGTTCTTCCAAAGCCTGCGGGTCCGAAAAGACTGGCAGCAGTATGGTCTTTTGCCCTGTAGTAAGGTCTTTGTATAGTACAAAGTTGGTGTAGGACTGGAAGTTATCTATGTGCTCATCATCAGTCTCCAGGTAAATCAGCTCGAAGCCGTACGATAGCAAAAGGCCTTCGTAGTCTTCAAGAGCGGCCGCGATGGAGTCTACAACGTCCACCGGTCCCGTAATCGCCCCGCCAGTGGGCGTCTCAGAAGGTCCTGAAGTCGCTTTCTTCAATATCGCCGCCTTGCCGTCTGCCAAAAAAGCGAATGATTGGTCTATATGGAACAGTTTTTCAGGCTGTTTCTCATCACCCACGATAACCACCTCATCCACGCCGAATGCGTTCTTAAGTATATTCTTATAGACCTCGATGTCCAAATCCACATATTTCGAGCTCGTCAATCGCTCCTTGTAGATGTCGCGGGTATACATGAACTCATCGTAGCCCACGAACAGCAGCTCTTTGCCTGCCTTGTCCCTAGCCAACTGGATATTGCCTCCGGATATTATAATCGGCAATACCCGAACATCGACACCCATCCGTTCCATGGCTCCCAGGAATATATCATCGAGAGATCCTACATTGTATGGATTGTAGGATATCGAGATGAAGAATGTATTGTCGCTCCCTTCGCCATAATCCTGCGCCCAGTTTTCCACCAGCATACGCGGATAATCGCAATACGTCGTGGATTCTACGGGGAAAAGCTCCATATTCGCATGAGCATTGGCCAAGACGGTCAGGTCAGCAGGGGAATAATCGCGTGTACGGTAGAAGAGCATCACCTTCGTATAGGAAGGCAAAGCGCTGAGTAGGGCCATGTGAGTGGACGAGATAGCGCCAGATGTCCCAGGCTGCAAAATCAAGAGCAGGGTGCTCATGGTACGTTCGTATTCTGGACTCAGGTCAAACCCTGACGGGCCGTTCAGATAATAGTCCACGAGACTGTCGACCAGCAGGTCCAGCCAGGGGAGCTTAGCGGTGGAATCATATCCATAGACCTTCGCGGTGATGAACGGGTCGCCGAACAGCATAAAAAAGGCTTTATAACTCTGTTGGTTCCAGATATCGCCGGAGATGCCGTAATCAAAACCTTTTTCGAGGGTTATCTCGTTCCTGAAATCCAACTGTTCGCTTGTTTCAGGCTTGAATTCTCCTGAGGGGTACGGGAATACCTGACCCAATGAGTAATACTTGATTCTATTGAATGCGTAGGGTATGTGCGTCGTCTCCCCTCCGAATGCGACGCCTGCAGAGCCCAGGAAGGCGAGTCCGCCTGCCTCAAGCCATCTAATCGCGATAGTGTCCTCCAAACCCCGGTAGTAATTCCCATTGGAAGATGCCAGGCTATATGCCACGGGATAACCGCTTAGCGTCTCCAGGTCAGTCACGCGTGGCGAACTCAGGGACGTCGCAGAAAAAGCGCTTGGTGCCCCGTGGCCCGTGTAGAAAAGAGCGGTCGAAGATGGTGCATTATCCTCGAAAAACCCTGCTATTTCAGTTTCTGGCTTATCCCTCGATTCTGTGATCTCACATTCGATATCCTCAAGAGCATCCCACAAGGGATTGTTAGCTATGCATTTCAGATCCCATCCATCCTGCTGGAGGGTCCTAGCCATAATCAGCTCCTCTCCTATTGCCTCCAGCTCCTGCGGGTTGCTTGCGAAATCCTTGAAGGCTCTGATAAAGTCCGTCATACCCACCAATACGAGGTCTTTTGATATGCTCGGGAACTCTGTGAACAAGGCCCGTTGGATATACGAGGAGGTGATCTCTGAAGAGAATACGAATATCCTGCCGACACCCCTGAAGTTTACCCCATATAACATCGTGTCATAAGGGAACCGGTGTTCTGCGTAGCCGCCGATGCTGTCGGACGGGGCAAAGTGACTTAATGGTATCGCTTCCGGGGATGCCAAAACCGCCAGCCTGCCGTATCTAGACCGATTTATGCTTTGTAGGTAGTCATCGAGTTTATCATTCACACTCAGTGCCTTGGTCCTGACCGCGTTCTCATAGGGCAACATAGCCGCCCAGTCTATCTTGCCTAGGTTATCCGCGACTGGCTCTTGGGTCGCCAAAAGGGGTTCGCTGACCATGGCGATGATGACATCCCTTGACAACGCATATTGTGGAGCAAGGAGGCTTAAGTCCGGATAGGGGTTCTTCTTCGGGTCGCTCTCGAAATGGTCCTCGATGTTCACCAAGACGACACCTTGGCTGAACAATGCTGTGTCCTTGACGAACTGCTGAGCCGCTGATTCGTCGGTTATGTTCTCTGTTAGCTTGTGGCCGTATGCTGCCAGTTCGTCTAGCTCGTCGGCTGTCAAAGAACCGAGCATGGTTATCTCCTTGCAGTAGGTGGCCTCTGAGTCTGCCTTGCCGGTCAACCGCTCCCAGTTCCGATCACCCACGAAAACGAGCGGTGCATTCTTCAACGCAGCTATCTCCGATGCTAACAGAGATAATCTATAGCCGTCTTTTGTGAGGCCTTCATGCACAAACGGATTCTCCACGACCACGACTTCCTTGAATGCGGCCCAGTATTTGAGATAATCATCGTCTTTGAACTGCCTTGCCTCCCCATTATATTGTACGTTTAGGAATATCCCGGGCTCTTTGTTGGTCGAGGCAGTCGGTTCGCCGTATATAAGGGGATACTTACAGGTTTCTTCCCCGTCTAGAGTAGGACACCCTTTGCCAAACCTTGTGAAGCTGACCGGGACGAAGCGCAGGTAATCCATCCAGGCATCCGCGAAGAACACCGTCTTGTTCGTGAACATCGAGCTGTCCTTTTGATTGCCGGGGTCCCGGCAGTCGGAGTCGTCGCAGTCTGCAGCATCATCGAAATCGTCGTCCTTATCATTAGTGCAGTCCTCTACGGCAGGGGTGCATACCTCGACTACGGAGAACCCACCCATCATAGCCATAGCCGCCCAGGTATAGCAGGAGGGCAGTCCGGCCACACCAACCATATCATTCTCGCAATCCGGGTCGCAGCAGTCGACGAGTCCATCGCAGTCGTTGTCCTCGCCATCGTAGCAATCCGATTCTACTTCGCACTCAGGCTCGCCCTGGCAGTCGGGGTCGCCTGGGCCCTGGTAGCAACACGTCTCCAAGCCATAGTAGCCGCAGCTCGTGCATACCTCGCCGCCGCAGCAATCGATTGTGAGGTCGCAGTCGTTGTCGATGCCGTCGTCGCATTCGGTCTCGGCCTGGCAGTAGGGGTCCAACGGGTATCTGCAATCGTCATCGCAGCAGTCCGTAATCCTGTCGCAGTCGTTGTCGATTCCGTCGTCGCATATCTCCGGCTCCGGCTGCTGGACCTGGGGGTCCTCGTCGTTGCAGTCGCAAGGCTTCAAGTCTATCCACTCCGGGATGTCGAAGGGGCAGTCGTCGCGGACGTAGACTGTCGAGCCGGAGTAGTAGCCGTCGCTGTCAAGGTCCTGCTCAATGAGCTGGCCGGTATCATAGTCGACGTATGCGGATTTCCTGCAGTATGGACCCTCATTGTCATCGGTCTTCGAGGGCTCCTCGCACTTGTAGGTGCATCCCGCCGATTGGCTTGTCATCGGGATGCAGTTGCCGAAACAATCGAGGCCGCATGAGATCGGAGCGCCGGGCTGGCTGTAAGAACCGCCTGCATAAAGGCTGTAGCAGGTCTCGGGGCTGCCGTAGCCGATGCAGAGGCTGGTGAAGGGGGAGTAGCCGCCGCCGTAGCCGCCGATGTATTCGTCGGGTGTGTGAGCTCCCTCGATGTTGTAGTATACCTGTTCGCCGTAGAACTGGTTCGCCTGGAACCCACAGATGTCGCAGCTGTCGTAGCGGGAGGCATAAGCACCGGCCCCATGGCCGCCGTCGGGGAATAATGCGGTCGGGGGTTGGCAGGGGTAGACATTGTTGTATGTATTGAGGAACTCAGACCCGCTGAAGGAGGTGGTGCATATTCTGTTGAATTTGTCTTGGACCTCTTCTATTGTGCACCTGCAGCCGTATTCTTCCTGGCAGTCTGCGGATAGGCCCGAACAGGAGCCGGAGCCGTCGTTGCAGATGAATTTCGCCTGTGCTTCGACGCACTCCTTGGCTGACGCTGCTAAGAGCAGCGCCAGCAGGGCTATGAGGATAACGGCTAAGGGGATGAGTCTGCGCATGGTAGAATAAAGGGGAAGAGGATAAAAAGCTACGCAGCTATGAACTTGCTGTCGTCGATGTCAGCGACTATGTAACAATCGAGGTACAAGTCGCCCCCGCTCTGATCAGAAAGGTAGTTATCATAAAGGTTCATACATGTGACACCCGGGAGCTCTTCGTTGGCGTCGAACCATTTCCTGCCGCCGCCCTCTACGCGGTAATTCTTATACCAATCCGTGCCGTCGAATATAATGAACCTGAATTCGCCCTTCCAGTCATCGACTGCGCAACTGGAGCCTTCAAAGAATAAGTCATGGTTTCGTGCGGATTCGTCTTCTATCCCTGTGCTCCTGCAATAGACCGGGTATCCCTGTTCTATTGCGTCCGAGATGGACTGGCCTATGAAAGCCTCGGGGTCCTCCATCGCCGCATCCAATTCCTCGAAGCTCCTCACGGTCGCGCCGGGAGGGAGTTCCAACTCCGAGTCGGGGATGTCGGAGACGAACTTGCACTCGAATGACGCAATCGAGCCCAACTCGTCAGGATCGAAGAGCATATCGGGGCTGGGTATGTCAAAGTCCTCCATTATGCCTGCAGGAACGCTCCACCAGTAAGGGCCGAAGTTGGCAAGGCTTGCGAAATATACCAACCCCTCATCGAAATCCTTCACAACATACACGGAATAGAAATCTTCCGGGATGGTGACCCCATCGGGCATGCTCATGAGGGGCATGTCGGCGGCTGTCGCGCCTATTATCATGCTCGCCTGCGGGTACTCCCACCTCGTCTCGATAGTGAAATCCAGTTCAGATAACCTGCATACCACCGGCTTCCCGGCGTATATGTCGGCGGCTGTCGGCGGGGCTGTGTCCGCCGGCTCGGGAGGCGCGGGCGCGGGAGGTGCGGGCGCGGGAGGCGCCTGGCTCACGACTACTATAACGACAAGGATGACTACTACCAAGGCCAAGCCTATTATAAGCTGCTGGTTGCTGATTTGGATCGGCTTGCTCTTCGCTGGCTTCTGGGCTGGCTTGCTCATCAGAAGTTTAAGGAAGCAGGCTATTAAAGCTTGACCTTGTTCCCATCTATCTCGACTTGGTCGCCCGTCTTGATTCGGCTCAGGTCTATCTTGTCGACCATAGGTATCTCTGAGATTATAGCCCCGACTGCGACGATGGGTTCGCACTCCTCGTTTATCATCCCAACCGGTGCGACACCGTTCTTCTTCAGTCGGTAGATCGCGTATGAGCCCACGGTCGAGCCCTTTCCGCGCGGGAAGACGAGTATTTTCCCAGCAAAGCTCTGGCCCTCAAGTTCGTGGCCCTTCTCGACGACGATGCCCTTCTCTGGGTCGACCCCTCCGAAGAATGAGATGGGCTCTTTGGTCACGAGCGCCTCGGCCTTTGCCGTCCCCTTGAATATTATCCGCCCTTCTAGTTCCATCTTGTCAGCGTAATCATTAGTTCCATCTCCCAGTCTTCGCAGCGTCGATGCACTGCTTGATAGTGCCCATCTTCGTGAGCATAGAGTTGTGGCCTCGCGAGTAATAACAGCCCTTGGCCGAGGTCGTAGCGACCGCCTTGAAGCGGCCCTTGAGCGGAGCCACAGCCATACAGGTGTCGCAGGCGAATTTCCCGCCGGCTTCCTCGATGGCCGCAGAGTAGCCGAGCTCATCGGCGAGGACCTTTATCGGGCGCGCACAGCATATCCAGAGCTCGACTCCCGGTGCGACCTGATTGTCCCTGAGCAAATCAGCGACTTCCTTTATCTCATCGATAGAGCAATGCGGGCAGCCGATAGCGACGAAATCGATGCTGTCGACCTTGTCCTCAAGGGCCGCGTAAGCGTCCTTGATATCAGACTCTGTTATGGTTATCGTCTCGGCCGGGGCTGCGTCCTTAAACTTATCCGCTTCGGGAGTCACTCCCACCATGTGGAAAAGCGGCTTCGAGCCGTATGTGACTACAGACGCACAGAATGACTTGAGGTAGTCCTCGTTCGGGTTGTTCACCCCAAAGATGAGCGGGATCTGGTTCTCGGCCTTCTTGCCGATGACATAACCAAGAGCGCCGAAGTCTGAAAGGGCTTCAAGGGGCGTCTCGACCTTTACTGTGATGGTCGGCTTTCTCCCTTCGTCGAGGTGCAGGCCATAGTTTGGCGTCTTGCCGATTAGCGCGGCGGCGAGCGCCGACGGGCCGCCCTCCCTGTTCGTCCTCGCGCCCAATACGCTGTTGCAGAACGTCACAGCCGACGATTCCGCCCATGCGACGTGGTCGCCGAGCGAGGGCCTGATGCCTATGAGATAAGGGGTGCATGTGCATGTGGTCTGGATGCCCATCTTCGCGAACGCCTCTATTACCAATTTCTGCTTCGTTGCGAAATCAGGCGGGATGCCGAGGGCCTGCCAGTTCTCGAGGTCCATGCCAGCGGGATTTAGGAACGTGGGCACCTTGACCCTGCCGTCCCTGGCGAGGCCGGCTAGGAACTCAAGACCCGCGTCGCCAAGATTATGATATGATACGCCCGCTATCTGGACCGATCTTATGGGGATCAGCTCGTCGGCGCCGAAGATGTCCCCGAGCGCAGCTAGGATCTCCATGGCCTTCCGGGCTGCGTCTCCTCCTTCGCCCGCGAGTATGCGTTCGTCTTCGACACTGAGGAACATCTTAGTCTTAACCAGACATAATCGTACTACATATTTTTTAGGAAAGAAACATATAAGAGACTATGTCAGACGATTGGCGGAGGTTCAACCCTCAGGGAAAAGGAGTCCCGCAGACCCAACAGCCGGGGCAGGCGCGGGGCAGGCAGCAGCAAGCCAGGCAGGGTGCGCCACAGAGGCCGCAAACAGCTCCAAGAGGCGGGGCACCCTTCAGGCCACAACCGGGGCAGGCGCATATGATGAAGCATCCACCGGAAAAGAAGCATAAGCATATCAAGCATCCGCCGAAGCAGGATAAGCCCAAGGTAACTGGGAAGCACGTCCCGGATTATGTCAAGCTCGCACTCGGCGGCGACGATGATAACCAGGATAATCCCTTATGGTCTCTCCAGCTCGCTACTGCGAAGAGAAGTATCTTCTGGAACAACGCCGGCGGGCAATCGTGGAACCGTGCGAAATCGCTTCGGCGGGGAAGCGGGGCTGCGAGGAAGAGGCGAACGCACTAGATGCGGGCACCGCGGGCGGATTGACTAGAGATTCTGGATCTTGTACTTGCTCTTGTCTATATGCATCGGGGCCTTTGCCTTGATGAAGTCCTCTCTCGGCTTATTCAGCGGTATGGTCGCGTCGAAGCCTATCTTGGTCGTCTTCCGCCTATCCGTCCCCTCCGCGAACTCAGAACTCGGGTCTAGACTGGAACCTGCGGCGCCCTCCTTGACTACCATGTCCCTGTCCCCCTGGAACCTGGTCGCGAAGGCCCACTCGACCTCGCTCTGGTCGAATAAGTCTATATCCTCATCCACGACCCAACAATGCTTTAGGCTTCCATGTCCCTTGAACGCGGCTTCGATTGCTTTCTTCCCGTCGTCCTCGTTCTTTTTAGCTATCTGGACCACCGCGTGCAACCAGCTGCAGCCGCCAGGGGTTATCGAGACGTTCTTGCAGTCCACAGCCTTGTTCACCTCCCAGAATATGGTCGGCTCGCGGGGCAGGCCCATCAGTAGCTTGTGCTCGAGGCTCCCGCCGAGTAGGGCTTGATAGATGGGGTCCTTTCGGGTCGTGATCTTGTTTACCTTTATCACCGGTTGGTCGCGCAGCTTGTTGTCGTATTTGCCGGTCAGCTCGACGAACGGCCCCTCCTTATCGAGCTCCTGGGTTATCTTCCCCTCGATGACGATCTCCGCGTCAGCCGGGACAAGAACGTCCACAGTCTTCGCCTTGACCATGTCTGTCTTGTGGATGGAATTCGCTATAGTAAGTTCATCGACGTCTTTTGGCACCCTCATCGCTTCAGCGAGGAGGACGCCCACGTTGTTCCCTATCGCGATGGCCACGTCGAGTTCACCGCCTGCGCGCTCGAGATAGTCATAAAGATCGCGCTGGCATATCCTGATTATGAGGCTCTCCGGGTCGCGGACCATCATCCGGTGGATGCTCATGTTGCAGCCGAACTCCGGGTCTTTAGCGAGGACGACCGACGATGCGATGTAGGGTGCACGGTCCTCCCCCCACTGCCATAAGTGGGGCAGCTTGGTCAGGTCGTTGCCCATATCTATTTCCTGGCAGGGCGCTTCTGTTACGATATCGTAGGGCTTAGGGTTCTCGAGCGCGTTCACGAGCTTGAAGAGCGTCTTGTTCCTGGTGCAGCCGAGCCAGCCGGCTATGAGTTCGCGGGAGCTGCACAGGCCTCCGACTATCGGCATATCATAGCCCTTGACGTTTGGGAAATATATCGCCCGCCCGTCGAAGTCGCGCAGGAACGCGGCTATCTCGAACTTGGTCGAGACCTCGTCTTCGACCGTGATCAGTCTCTTCTCCTCACGCAGTTTATCCAAGAATGCCCTAAGTTCCATTTTCGTGAAATCGTGAAATCGCCATTTATTTTTAGGTATAAGAAAGATAAGTTAATCGGCTGGAATAGAAAGAACATGGATATAAAAGCCATACGCAAAGATTTCCCGATACTGAAGAAGAAGGTCAACGGCAAGCCGCTGGTATATCTCGACAACGCTGCGACGAGCCAGAAGCCGCGGCATGTCATCGAGGCGGTAAAGGACTTCTATGAGAACCACAACGCCAATCTCGGCCGGGGGGTGCACACGATGGCTCTCGAGGCGACAGAGATGTTCGAGGGGGCTAGGAAGAAGGTCGCGAAGTTCATCAACGCGAAACCGGAGGAGGTCATATTCACGCTCAACGACACGCAGGCTATCAATATGATAGCGCTGTCCTATGCGCGCATCCTGAGAGAGCGCGACAGGGTCGTCACGACCGCCATGGAGCACCACAGCAATTACCTGCCCTGGACTGCCGCGTGCAGGAGAAGCGGGGCGGAGCTAAAGATAGCCGGCATCACCGACAGGGGCGAGCTGGACATGGCAGATTATCAGGATAAGCTCGGGAAAAACACGAAGGTCGCTGCTGCGACCCACATCTCCAACGTCCTAGGGATCATGAACCCCGCTAAGGAGATGGCGAAGGTCGCCCATGAAGCGGGTGCGGTGTTCTTCCTCGACGGCGCGCAGAGCGTGCCGCACATGCGAATCGATGTGAAGGAGCTGAGCTGCGACTTCATGGCTTTCAGCGGACATAAGATGCTCGGGCCGACTGGCGTAGGCGTCCTCTACGGCAAGAAAGAGTTGCTCGAGGAGATGGAACCCGTCTTCATGGGTGGCGGGACCGTCGGGAAGGTGACAGAGAAGGGTACAGAACTCCTTAAACCCCCCCGCGACTTCGAGGCCGGGACCCAGAACATCGCTGGTGTAGTCGGGCTGGAGGCCGCGGTCGAGTACCTGGAGGGGATAGGCATGGGCAAAGTGGAAGGGCATGGAGACGTGCTGAACAAAGCTGCACTCAAAGGCCTTGAAGAGCTCGGAGCCGATATCATCGGGCCGGCGGAAGCGAGCATCAGAAAAGGGCCAGTTACGTTCAACCTGGGGGGCATCGACCACCACGACTTGGCCTTGATACTCGACGAACAAGGTATCGAGGTGAGGAGCGGGCAGAACTGCTGCGGGCCGCTGTTCGAGAAGCTCGGTGTGGACGGGGGGGTAAGAGCCAGCCCCTATTTATACAATACACAAGAAGAAGTCGATAAGTTCCTCGAGGTCTTGGGGAAGCTTAAATGACTATTTTCGTGCTTATTTCCGTTTCGGCTTCTCTGGTTTTGGCTTATGCAGCGTTATCAGGCTCATCGTCGTCTGATGCTGTTTCGGCCGCCTTGCTTTCTCGTTGGCGTATGCTGCGACCTGTAGCACCGGATGGCCCTGAAGACCCTTTATGAGCCCGATGCCATCGATCTCGCCCTTTGTGAACTGAACCGAATGCCGCTCGCCCGGCAATACCGGGAGCTCCATCCCGAAATGCTGGAGGAACTTGATTCCCGCGTCCGGGGCGACCTCCCAGATGAGCCTGTTGTCTTCGTCAACGAAGACATTGGCCTTATGGCTCCTGTCCGCGCCGTGTATCGTGACTTGGAAGTCATCGGGATAAGACCTATATACGTGGCCTTCATAATTCAAAGTCATACCGGGTTTCCGGCGGGGAGCCGGCTCAAGTTCCCTTACTTTGGTTACGACCTCATCCTTATATTCCCGCAGGGCGTCCCTGTGTTCCTGCCGCTTCTCCTGCTCTTCGATACCCTGTTTTGATCTTTCCCTCGGCCGCACACCAAGGGGGCGGTGAGTCGGAGCCAGGAACTCCCTGACTTTTTTCCATACTACTCTATGTAGGCTCATCTTGGTATAAGATTAAATAAACCGATTATTTAAGCATCATGATTAGCACCCTTGCTGATGTGTGCCATCGGGAAGGGGGAGGAGGACTCGTGGCTCCCGCGGTGTATCACCAGGCGCGGACCCAAATCCTTCTTCCTATCGAACCGTATCGTCACCTCGAGCTCCCCATTGGGTATTGGCTCTCCTTCACCGCGGATTATATGCTTTTCGCCTGGTTTAACCTCATGCCATCCCCCTTCGTGATAATACGGCAAGGTGATGCCTTCGGCGTCCGGATCGACTTCGCGCTCGACGTCGTGTCCGACCCAGATGTTCGCAAGGTGGTTGTCGCCGCGCCTTATCGTCACACACCACACCAAGTCGCCCCTCCGGAGGCCGTGCTTGTGCCAAAGCTCATACGCCAAACCGTCATGCCTGGCCGCAGCCTTCGGGAACTCCCTATAGCGAAAATGCATATGGGGGTGGTGTAGCATGCCTATCTGCTGCACTTCAGGCTCTTTATGGTCTCCAGGTCTTTTTGGCATTTGAGCTTAAGCCTTCCCAAGCCTCTTCGCGACAGTCTCGACTATTTTATAACCATGGTTCACAGCCGGCTTGATGAGCGGCTCTTTTGTCAGGTCGCCGGCGATGAACAACCCGGGGACGTTGCTCTCGTACTCGCTGTTGTACTTCGGCTTGTTGTTCTCGAGCTCCAGGCCTATCTTGGTCATGAAATCAGTCGGGGGTATCGTCCCGGCGAAGACGAGACAGTAATCGCAGTCTACGGTCTTCGGTTCGCCGTTCACATCGACAATCGCCTCGTCGCCCTTGAGCTCCTTCACGTTCGAGTTGAAGATGACTGGTATCCCGCTCTTCTCAAGGTTCTTCTTGTTGATGTCCTTGAGCCGGAAGAACTCGGGCTTGCGGTATGAGATGGTCACATCTGCGCCTGCGTCCTTCAGGAGCATCGCGCTCTCGATAGCGGTGTCCCCGCCACCCACGACGATCACGCTCTTCCCGGCGAACATCTCCGGTTTGCGCAGGGCGTAGCAGACCTTGTCCTCCTCGTCGCACTCGATGGGCACCTTTCTCACCGTCCCCTGGACGCCGATGGCTAATATGACGAACCTCGCCTCGTATGCGCCCTTGTCTGTCTCTACCTTGAAGGTGCCGTCTTCGCCACCCTGCTTTACGATGTTCGTGGCCCCCTCATGCTCCTTGACGTTCAGCTCCGCGTCCTTCGCGAACTTTTGCCAGCCGGCGATGACGTCTTCAGTCTTCCCCTCCGGCAGCGGCAGGTTGCCGACGACCTCGACACCGGCAGGATAATACTGCACGGGCTTCCCTGGCGGGTAAGTCCATATCGTGTTCGCTACCTTCTCCTTCTCTATCGTGAGATAATCCAGTCCCAGCTCCTTCGCGTGCAGCGACGCCGAGAGCCCAGCGGGGCCAGCCCCCACTATTATTATATCGTGCATCTTTTGTTCAGGCGTTTGTTTTAGAAGTTGCTATTTTATTCCGCAAACTTGAAAAATAAACAATGGCCAAAGAAGAATCCGGCAAAAGCGACAAGGACCTTTTCAATATGTCGAAGGAGGAAATCGCAAGGGGGTTTGTTGACAAAGTCAGTCAAGGCACTAAATTGGAATTCGCTGCACTCTACGGCTCTGTCGCCGAGGGGCGGGCCGGGAAGGACAGTGACATCGACGTACTGCTCGTTGCGAAGAAGGATGTCAATGAGCTTGATAGAGCGGCGCATAAGCAGGTGATCGAAACCCTTAAAGATACTGATGAGCTGGTCTCACCCATAGTAATCAGCGACAGTGAGTTCAAGGAAAACAAACGACTGAAGACGCCATACATTCTCAACGTTCTCAAGGGGAAGATATTGTATGGAGCGTAAAGGACTCATCAAGGGACACCTCAAGAAGGCGGAGGAGAAACTGAAGGCTGCTGATATAGAGTTGGGGCAGGGCCTCTACGACGAAGCAGTCGGCGCGGCGTATTATGCGATGTTCCACGCTTCGAAGGCCATCCTGCTAACGAAAGATATATCGCCGAGGACGCATCACGGAGTCATAGTACAGACAGCCAAGGAGTTCATGGATTCGCTGGAGCGGGAGTCGCTTGAGTCCTTATCATGGGGTCTTGAACGAAGGATAAAGGTGGATTATGATGTCCTGTACGATGCGGACAAAGCAGAAGCCGAGGACGCGATAAACCGTGCCGAAGCATTCATCAAAGACATCAAAGAAGCACTTAAAGAACAAACGATAAAATAAGCGATGGCCAAAGAAGAATCCGGCAAAAGCGACAAGGACCTTTTCAATATGTCGAAGGAGGAGAGTTTCAGCGAGTGGTACCTAGAATTAGTCAGGCGGGCGAAGCTCGTGGACCAGCGGGCACCGACGAAGGGGTTCGACGTGCTTATGCCCAACGCGATGTTCATCTGGGAGAAGATACAAGGTTTCCTGAACAGCGAGTTCGCAGCGATGGGCGCGAGGAACGCTTACTTCCCGTTGGTCATCCCGGAGTCGCTCCTTGAGGAAGAAGCCGAACACTTCGAGGGCTTCATCCCCGAGGTCGCATGGGTGACGCACGGGGGCGAGACAAGCCTTGAGAACCGTCTGGCCATCAGGCCAACTAGTGAGACCATAATCAATTACATGTTCGCGTACTGGATCAGAAGCTACCAGGATCTTCCTTTACAGGTCAACCAGTGGTGCAACGTCGTGAGGTGGGAGACCAAGATGACGAAGCCGTTCCTGAGGGGGCGAGAGTTCCTCTGGCAGGAGGGCCACACCGCATGGGCGACCCCGGATGGGGCGAAGAAGAACGTCGACGACGCGCTCAAAGCGTACCGCAGACTGCTGACTGAAGTCCTAAAGATACCCTGCATGTTCATCAAGCGGCCGGAGTGGGACAAGTTCGCGGGTGCGGAGGATACTATCTCGCTCGAGACGCTCATGCCCGACGGTAAGGTGCTTCAGGCCGGCACCGCCCACAACCTGGGCCAGAACTTCAGCAAGCCGCTCAACATAGAGTTCCTCAACGACAAGAACGAGAAGGAGTTCGTCTACCAGACTTCGTGGGGCGTGAGTACGCGGCTTATTGGTGGCTTGGTCATGAGCCACGGCGACGACCACGGGTTGATTTTGCCGTTCAATCTGGCCCCGACACAGGTGGTCATAATACCCATCCTGTTCAAGGGGAAGGAGAAGCCGGTCCTCGAGAAGTGCGGGAAGATCAAGCAGGAAGTCGAGGAGATGGGCTGCTCATGCGTCATAGACGAATCGGATTCCCGGCCGGGCGAGAAACACTACTACTGGGAGCTCAATGGCGCCCCCCTTAGGATAGAAGTCGGCCCGCGGGACGTGGAGAAGAAGAACGTCGTCCTGGTGAGGCGGGATACCGCGAAGAAGGTCGTTGTGAAGGACAAGGACCTCATGGACTCGATAGTCAGCGAGGCGGGGGCGCTTGATAAAGCACTATACAACAAGGCGAAAAAGCTGCTAAAAAGCGGCATCCAGGATGCGACGAAGAAGGAAGAGGTCAAGGAACTCATCGAGGCGCGCGCAGGGATAGTCAAGATACCTTTCTGCTCGACTGGAAAAGACGGGGAAGCCTGCGCCGAGGAGCTCAAGGAATACACCGGCGGCGGAGAGGTGCGGGGGACTCTCTACCCGAGACCGGAGGCTGCTCCGAAAGGAGCTAAGTGCCCCATATGCGGCAAGGCGGCGAAGGAGCTCGTCTATGTAGCCAAGGCTTACTAGCGCTTATTAGCCACCAAGATGAGCCCGAGAGTGGTCGAAGGCGGAAAGGTCAGGAGGAAGAGGGCCCAGACGCCTGGCAGAGCATACAAAGAAGCCGGCAGGCTAGAACACGACCCAAGAGAGGACATACTCCATCTAGATATCTCAGAGGTAAAGTCGGGAGAAGGGAGGGTGTTCGTCGCCGATGATCTACAGACTTGCTCCAGCGTCATCCTACAGGCTAAACAACGTGGAAAACGACCGATGAGTGTTGTTTGGCATGCCCACCCCAGCCATATAGTGGGCTATGAAGACAAAGCTAAAGACATCGAAGCTGAACATCCCGTGCTCGAGTATTGGGATTACCGAGATAATAAATATAGATGGGACAACGATCCGGAGCGTAGGGCACGGTTCGAAGAAGAATTCAAGGAGGGGCTCAAACGGGAGGAGGGGAATCTAAGGAAATTCACCGAACAAATCCCTCCAAAAGAGGTCATAAGGATGATAGTGGAGCATCTTGAGGGGGAGTGCCCGGGTGCCCACATACACGCGACCCTCATACCAGGGGTCGAGAGGGCCTCGACTTTTAATGTGCCCAGAGAGATAATGCAAAGAGGGTCCAGACCCGGGAAGTCAGCATCAATATTGATGGAGGCAGGATATGCTGATGAGGTGCTTGCTAGAGTCCTCAAGGAATACCAAAAAGCCGGCAGGGTGCAGAAGGTGAACAGGCGGTGCACGGAAAAGTCGGCGAGCGGCGGTGCTGAAGAAGTTCACATATTGCCGAGTGGGCGGATATATCGAGCTATGCTGAAGCCGAGAGTGAAGGAGGGGAAGAAGAAATGAGCCCGAGAGTGGTCATAGACGGGAAGGTCAGGAGGAAGAGGCCCATTAACAAGAAGTTCGAAGCCACCCATTATGGCGTGCCGATAGTCACCTCCGAAGTGAAGGTCCTTGAAGGCGAACATGGGGTCCTGGCTGCCATGATTAACTGCGGCGGGATCGTCCTGCAGGCCAAGAAGAGCGGGAAGAAGCCAATCCTGAGCGTGGCCTGGCATGCGTTCCCCGTTCACATCCTGACGTTCGAGAAGGGCAGGAGGACCGGACCTTATGGCCCCACATATAATGAATATTTGGCTTTTCGAGACGGATGGAACAATGACAGCAAAAGAAGAAAAGAGTACCAGGGGAAATTCAGAGAGGGGCTTGAAAAGGATGGACGCGTTCACATGGGGACTGTCAAGGGGATGCCGCCAAAAGCCATCATAAAGCTCATGGTCGAACATATACAAAAGAAGAGGCCCGGGGCTGCGATAACAGCGACATTCATACCTGGACATATGCGACCTGGCGGATATTTACCCATAAGTGCCGCCCAGGCGAAAGCGGGGGAAGCCGATGTAGAACTTATACGGATACTTGGGGAACTGAAGGATGAGGGAACTATCCAGAACGTGAGGCGCAGATGCACTAAGGCATCGAAGAGTGTCGGGTCACAGGACATGCACATCCTGCCGAGTGGGAGAATATACCGGACTATACTAAACCCGAGAAGAAAGGATGAAGGGGAAGAAACAGGAGGAGGAAAGAGATGAGACTCGCAGCGCTTTTCTCGGGGGGCAAGGATTCCTGCTATGCTTTACACTATGCGCAGCAGCAGGGCTTTGACGTCTGCTGTCTCGTGTCCGTCGTCTCCGAGAACCCGGAATCGTACATGTATCATACAGTCAACATAGATATGGTGCCCAAGCAGGCTGAAGCCTTGGGGATGACTTTGTATCAGATGGAGACAGAGGGCGTCAAGGAAGAGGAGCTGGATGATTTGATGGAATTCCTAGAGGAGCTCAAGAAGAAGGAGAAGCTCGACGGCGTGCTCATGGGCGCGCTGGCGTCCGAGTACCAGAGGACGCGCATCGAGCGCATCTGCGAGGAGCTCGGGCTGGCGAGTATCGCTCCGCTCTGGCACGTCGACCCGGAGACGTACATGAACCACATCATCGACGAGGGCTTCGATGTTAGAATAGTCGGCGTCTTCGCCGAGGGGCTGGACAAGTCCTGGCTCGGGAGGAAGATCGGCAAGGTCACACTACAGAAGCTGAAGAAGTTGAGGATTCATCCAGCAGGAGAAGGCGGGGAAATAGAATCCTTCGTCGTAGACGGCCCCGGGTTTAAGGAGAAACTCAAATTCAAGGGTGAAGCGGTCTGGGATAGGAATTCAGGTTATTTCAAGATCAATAGTTAGTAGTTTAATATGCTCTTCTGTGGCTTCTTTTTGCCTCCCAATTCAATCACCTGACCGTCCTTCGCGGCGATACTCTCGACCCCCGTCTTCTTCTCGATATCTGCAGCTATCCTAGCTGGCCCGGCTTGTAGCATGAGCTGGCCGAAGTGGTTCAAGACTGCTTTCTTCGGCTTCGATTGCTCGATCAGCTTGTGGGCCTCGCCGGCCGTGAGGTGCTTCATTATCTTTTTCCCAGTCGGCCGCAGTACGTTGAGTATCAATATGTCGCTGCCAGTATAATGATCAACCAGCGCGTCGTTGTAATTTGTGTCGGAGGCATATGTTATTATGCCCTGCTTCGTGTGGAACTTGAACCCGAAGGCGTTCTCATGGTCGTAGGTGGGGATCGTATCCACCTCGATCCCGTCCAATTTGAATGTCTCGGGCGAGTCGAACAGCTTTGTTGTCACGTAGGACTTGTGGTAATCGGAAACATATGGAGCGACGTTCTTGTTCATGAGTAGGGTGCCCTTGGGCTTCTGCAGGCCGGCGGTCATTCCCTCCAACATGATCTCGGCATCGTTGTAGTGGTCCAGGTGGTTGTGGCTGACCAGGACTGCATTGAGCTTCTTTGGGTCCCGCCCGAACTGGAGCGCGCGGATGAGCGCCCCGGGACCCGGATCGACCAGGAAATTCTTCCCATTCGATTCTATCCAAAGCCCACCCGTGTACCTTTTCTGCGAAAGGATGACAAACCTGCCGCCCCCGGTGCCGAGGAATTGGATAGAAGTAGCCATTGTATTTTTGAGGGATTGTTCTGAGTATTTTTAGTGACAGGAGACTTAAATTAGCGTGGCCAGCAAAGCCAAGATCAAGGAAAAGACCAGGCGCGCGTATGAGAAAGTCGGCACGGAGTACGATTCATGGTACTGGTCGAAGAGTTCGCGGGAGCTGCGCGAGGGTTTAAGGAAGAAGGTCATCAGGACCATCAAGGGATCGATGCCCGCGAAGAAGCCTAGTATCCTCGACGTCGGCTGCGGGACCGGCTACCTCGTAAGCGATCTAAGGGAACTCGGCTCGTATACGGGAGTCGACTTCGCGTCCGAGATGATAAATGTCTGCAAAACGAGGTTCCCAAAAGAACGATTCAAACTCGGCGATGCTGATGATCTCCCGTTCAAGGAGAACAGCTTCGACCTCATCGTCTGCTTCTGGACCTTCCATCACTTCACGAACCCGGAGAGGGTGATGAGCGAGTTCCGCCGCGTCCTTAAACCGGGTGGCAAGATCATTATCGCGACCTTCAGGAAAGCAAGCTGGAACCCGCTGGTCTGGCTCGCTGACGCTGTTTCAAGCGGCTGGTACGGCTTCAGGACCTACAGGTACGACAAAAGCGATTTCGAAGCGCTGATGAAACCGTTTAATAACCTTAAACTGGAAATATTCCCGCCGATGGATTTACGCTCCTTCTGGAGCCGGATCGGCATAGCGTTTATCATCGCCACCGGCGAGAAGTGATGTCGTGTAAAATGTAGTGTAAATTGCCAGAGAAGAAAGAACTCCTACCTCTATTATTAGCCTCCCTGGCAGTGTTGGGCGTCTTCTGTCTAGCATCAGCAGTCTCTTGGTTCTCATTGGATGAAATCCCCCTAGAGGGGGTAACCCTAGAGCGGCTCAACCAGAATGTCCGCATACGCGGTGAGATCTACAAGGTCCACGAGTACGGCAACTCCAGCAAACTAGTTTTGAACGATGGGGAGAATAAGGTATCAGCCTTCATCGGCGGCTGGTTCAAGGAAGGCGGTTTACACTACAAACCAGGGTGGTGCGTAGAGCTGGAAGGGACTGTAAAGCTGTATCAGGGAGAATTGGAAGTCGTTGTCGAAAATGCAGGGCGGGTGGCCATATTCGGCTGCTGATTGGATATATTGAACGCCCATTATCACCTGGATGGAATACCGGAAGTGACGGGGGTGGATAGAATTGGCGCGGTATGCAGTTTTCAGTCTTCTTTGGGTATTGCATCCAACACTTTCCGGCAAACACTAGTAACAGTATTGACCTCGCCCTTGTTCAAAAACAGCTTGCCGAGGATCTTGTTCATGTTCTCTTCGACCATCTTCTTCCTATGCTCCTGGTCGTAGAGCGTGGAGATCATCTCATGGAGATATCGTTTCATCGCCTCTTTTTCCTCATCAGTCGGCGGCTTCTCCAGGACCGTCTTCACGAACCGCTTCTTCGCCAGCTCGTAGAGCATGATGCATACAGCCTGCGCGAGGTTCAGTATAGGATATTTAGGATTAGTCGGTATCCTGACCATCGTATCGCAGAGCTCGAGGTCCTTGTTGCTCAGGCCTGAAGTCTCGTTTCCAAAAACGAGCGCCACCTTGCCTGTCGCCTCGGCGACACGTTCAGCGATCTGCTCGGGGATAAGGCCCTGCCTTAGCGGCGTCTTCTGGCCGCCGCTCTTCCCCGTAGTGCCGACGACATAGCTGCACCCCTTGATAGCTTCCTTGAACGTCTTGACCTTCTTCGCTGATTTAAGGACGTCGCGCCCGTGGGATGCGAACCTGCGCGCATCCGCATCCAGCTTGCAGGGATCGACCAGCACGAGTTCCTTAAACCCGAAGTTCTTCATCGCGCGCGCGACAGAACCGACATTGCCTTCTTCCTTCGGCCTGACAAGGACCACCCTGAGTGATTTTGGTCTTGCAACCATTCTTCGCTTTTTTAAACGGACCTCATTAAAATATTGATGAATCACGGGTCGCGCGAAAGGAATAAAAGCAAAAATATGATGAGACCGGGAATCATCCCCGTCCTGGTCATCACATCCGTATTCGTATACTTATCCCTCTTATCTTATAGCTGCCTGGCCGCGTCTGTCCCCGAAGCGACCACTGCCGAGGCCATAGAAGAGCCCATAATCATCAGGGTGGGGGTATATGACAACGCCCCCAAGGTATTCCTAGATGAAAGCGGTGTTGCCCGAGGCTTCTGGCCGGAGATGGTAAACTATATCGCTGATAAGGGGGCTTGGGATATAGAATATGTCTATGGCACATGGGCTGAATGTCTAGAACGACTTGAGGATGGTGAGATCGATTTGATGGTAGACGTCGCCGTGACCGACGAAAGAAGAGAGAGATTCGATTTCACAAACGAGACGGTCATCGTTAGCTGGACAGAGGTATACGCTTCAGACGGCTCCAAGATAGAGACCTACTTTGACTTGGAGGACAAAAACGTGGCTGTTCTAAACGGCAGCGTCAATTATGTCGGCGAACGCGGTATCAAAGAACTTTTGGACAATTTCGATATCGGCGTCAATTATGTCGAATTCGACAATTACGATGAGGTCTTCGAAGCTGTACAGGCAGGGGTCGCTGACGTCGGAGTCACGAACATGATATACGGAGGGCGCAATAGCGAGAGATACGGCTTGACGCGTACGCCCATCGTGTTCAGATCAAGCGAGATAGCCTTCGCATTGCCAAAAGGCGCCGAGATGAATAAGGAGTTTATAGGACAAATCGATTATTGGATAAAGCAACTAAAAGAAGACCACTATAGCCTCTACTATGAGTCTATGTATGAACATTTCTTTGGAAGACCTATCCCCCAACCTTTAAGGATCGAGCTTACAGAAGAGGAAAGAGAATGGATCGACGAGCACAAAGATATACGAGTCGGGGTCGACCCAAACTTCGCACCGTTTGAGTTCATAGGTCCGAATGGGGCATATGAGGGCATAGCAGCCGACCACCTTAGACTGATAGGCGAAAGCCTCGGCCTGGATCTAGAACCAGAGGCCAATCTCAGCTGGGAGGAAGTCATCGAGATGGCAAAAAAAGGCGAGATAGATGTCTTGCCGGCTATCGGGCTCACAGTGGAGCGCAAAGGATACCTGAACTATTCAAAGCCGTATCTATCATTCCCCAGGGTGATCATCATAAGAAGTTCATCGAATGCCAGTTCACTGAAGGATCTCGAAGGGTTGAGGGTTGCAGTCCAGACAGAGAGTTCGCACCATGGATTCGTCAAGGAGGAAACGGACCTTGACCCTATCTTGTACGAGACCTTCCAAGAGGCTATGTCGGCCATCTCCAAAGGGGAAGTGGATGCAGTGATAGGCAATCTTGCGGCCGCCACACACACAATAAGGACTGCGAAGCTGACAAACCTCAAGATAGGCGGCTATGTGTCAAAAGAGACTTTCCCGATAGCCATCGGCGTCAGAAAAGACTGGCCGGAGCTGATCTCGATATTCAACAAGGCTCTTGATTCCATCCCCGAAGAGACGAGAATAAAATTGACGACAAAATGGGTGCCTATCGAATACGCGCAAGACCTGCTGCCGACCATCACCCCGGGACTGCACCTGACCGACGAAGAAGAGAAATGGCTGGATGATCATAAGGACATTCGTCTAGGTGTAGACCCCGATTGGGCGCCTTTTGAATTCGTCAATAATCTCGGCGCCTACCAGGGGATCGGTTCCGATTATGTAGCAAGGATGAACGAGCTTTTGGGTGTGCAGATGTCGCCAGTGGAGGACCTGACATGGGCCGAAGCGATAGAGATGGGAAAAACGAGGGAGCTTGACGTCTTCCCAGCCATCAGTAAGACCCCTGAAAGAAGCAAATACCTGTTGTTCACAGAGCCACATACGGAGGTCCCGATGGTGCTGGTCACGAAATCGAGTGCCCCCTTCGTGAGCGACCTAAACGAGCTCAGAGGGAAGAAGATAGTCGTCGCCGAAGGTTATGTGACGCATGAGTACATGAAGCGGGATTATCCATCAATCGAGTTGGTTCTTGTCGACAATATAGGAGCGGGATTAGAAGCCGTCGAGAAGGGAGAAGCGTTCGGCATCGTAGACAATATGTTAAGCATCAACTATGAGCTGCAAAGGAGGGGGTTAGAAGATTACAAAGTGTCATATGTAACATCTTATATGTTCGATCTTAGATTCGGCGTACGCAATGACTGGCCTGAACTAGTGGGGATCCTGGACAAAGCGCTTGCATCCATCCCCAATGAGGAGAAAGAGATTATCCGTGACAAATGGCGTACTGTAACGGTCGAGACGCGGATAGACTGGACGTTATTATGGATTATGGGGTTAAGCATTACCTCGATCGCCTTATCGATCATCCTGTTGTTGCTCGTAAAGCATATCAATGAGCAGAAGAAAGCAGAGGGGAGGATAGAGAGGAAGAAGAAAAAGCTTGAGAGGAGGAACGAACAGTTAGAGAGGTTCACAAGGGCTGTTGTCGGGCGGGAAGAGAAGATGATATCGCTTAAGGAGCGCATCAAAGAGCTTGAGAAGGAACGATGAAGGAACTACTAAAGCCGGAGGCTTTGCTGAACATATTGGAAGACCTCAAGGAGACCGGAGACGAGCTCAAAGCACAAAAGGAGTGGTCAGAAAGTCTGGTCCAATTAGCGCCGAATCTCATCATCGGGCTGGGCAAGGATTCGGAGATCCTACTTTTCAACGCATTCGCGGAGAAAGTCACGGGCTACCGGGCTGATGAGGTCCTGGGCAAACGATGGATCGACCTCTTTATCCCAGAACGACTGCACAAAGAGATCAAGAAGCTTTGGGGTGGATTAGTCATCAGCAAGAAAGCCAGGCAACATCATGAGAACCCCGTAGTCACTAAGAGCGGCAAAGAACGGCTTATGTCGTGGAACAATTGTGTGCTCAGAGAGGACGGCGATTTTAAGATGATCCTCTCCATAGGAGAAGACATCACTGATGAAAGGGAAGCCGAGAAAAAGATAAGGGAGAGCGAAGACAAGTTCCGATCATTATACGCCTCGATGAGGGAGGGCGTCTGCCTACACGAGATAATCTACAATAAAACAGGCAAAGCGATAGATTATAGGGTGCTGGATGTCAACCCGGCATATGAGGGGCTCACTGGCATCAGAAAGGCAAAGGCCATCGGGAAACGCGCATCAAGACTCTACGGAACCCAAAAGCCCCCATACCTAAAGCTCTACACCAATGTGGTCGCCACTGGAAAATCAACCTCGTTCGAGACATATTTCGAGCCTATGAAAAAACATTTCAGCATCTCTGCGACGCCGATGGGGGCAGGGCATTTTGCTACCGTGTTCTCTGATATCACACAGGTGAAGCTGGCTGAGAAGAGGATAAAGAAGCAGAATGAGGAATTGAGGGCTTCTGAGAAAGAACTCAAGGCCATCAATGAGGCGTTAAAAAGCAGTGAAGATGCATATAAGACTGTGCTGGAGAACACGGGCAGCGCCATGCTCATAATAGAAAAAGACATGACGATATCGCTCGTCAATAGAAGTTTCGAAAAGCTGAGCGGTTTCAAGAAGGAGGAGATAGAAGGCAAGAAGAAATGGACGGAGTTCATCGATGCCCCGTTTGTCAAACAGCTGAAGGACTATCATAGGGCCAGGAGAAGAAGAGGCGGTAAGGCGCCCACGTCATACGAATTCGACTTCAAGGACCGCAAGGGCAAGAAAACGCGGGTCTTTTTGCTTGCGCGCCTGATACCCGGCACCAAGAAGTCTGTCGCATCCATGACAGATATCACAGAAAGAAAAAAGGCTGAAGCTGAGTTGGAGGAGAGCGAAAAGAGATACAGGACGATAGTCGAGGGCACCGTCGACATGATATACTCTTTCGACAAAGAGGGCACCATAACGTTCATCAGCCCGCAAGTGCGCGATTACGGGTATTCGCAAAGGGATGTGATCGGCCATAAGATCTTCGATTTCATCCATCCGGAGGACCTCAAAAATGTATTGGCCGACTTTGAAAACGTAGTCAGAAACGGCGAGGGGAGTACGACAGAACTGCGTATAAAAACAAAAGAGGGTAAGTGGATATATGCAGAAGAACGCAGCAAAGCGATGCGGGATAATAAGGGTAAGATAATCGGTTTCATAGGGGTGATACGGGACGTCACGGATAGGAAGAATGCCGAGATCAGACTGCAAAAGAGCGAGGAGAGGTTCAAATCCATAGTAGAGGCCTCAACAGACGGGATCCTCGTTGCAGACATAAAGACAAGGAAGTTCAAGATCGCGAACCCAGCGATATGCAAGATTTTGGGATACAGCAGGGAGGAACTGTTGCGACTCGGGGTCGATGACATACATCCAAAGAAGGACCTGCCCTATGTAAAGAAGCAGTTCATTAAGCAGGCCAAACGCGAGATAATCGTCGCCGAGAACATGCCATGCCTAAGGAAAGACGGAAGCGTAATCTACGCCGACATCGGCAGTAGTCCCATGGAGTTGGAGGGAAAGAACTACAACGTCGGTTTCTTCAGGGACATCACGGAACGAAAAAAGGCCGAGGCTGCAGTCAAGGAAAGCCTGAAGGAGGTAAGGTGTTTGTATAACGTCGTGGACGCCATCAGATCCGAGAGCTCATTGGAGGAGCTACTTTTATACGCCTCAGGGGAGCTCAAGAAGGCATGGCAATACCCCGAAGTCGCGGGGAGCACGATCTTGCTGGACGGCAGGGAATTTGGCTGTTGTAGATGCAAAAATCCAAAAAATCGACAGACAGCGAAAATCGAAGCCAACGGCAAGAAACGGGGGGAGGTACGCGTATGCTACCTGAAAAAGATGCCCAAGGCGGATGAAGGGCCGTTCCTCAAGGAAGAGAGGATGCTGATAGATGAGGTAGCGAAATCACTCGGGCAGTACATCGAAAAAGTCGAGAACGAAAAGAGGCGCTTCAAGGCGGAGCAAGACCTAAGGACGGCCTACACCCAATTAAAAGAGCTCGAAGTCATGAAGGATGAGTTCATAAACATGAGCACACACGAGCTTAGGACGCCCCTAGTGCCTGTGATAGGCTATCTGAGTATGCTGCTGGAAGAGAAGGGTCTAAGCGCCGGACATAAGGAAAAGATCGAGATAGCGCTTACCGCAGCGCAAAGGGAGGGTAAGTTGGTCGATGACATACTCGATGTGAGCAAATTGGAGTCAGAACGTATGAAATTCGAGATGGTCGAGACGGACATAAGCAAACTCATCAACGAGATCGTAAAGGAACTCAAAACCGACGCGAGGAAAAAGGGTATATCCCTGCATGTGAAGATAAGCAAGGGGTTGCCCACGATCAATGCAGACCCAAAGAGGATAATGCAGGTATTGACGAACCTGGTCAACAACGCCATAAAGTTCACGGAAAAGGGTTCGGTAAAAGTCATCGCTAAACGAAACAACGGTTGCATCAGGGTCTGTGTGAAGGATACCGGCATCGGGATACCAAAAGAGGCGATGAAATACCTGTTCACCAAGTTCTACCAAGTGGACAACCCAGTAACAAGGAAGCATGGCGGGACAGGATTGGGGCTTGCGATATCCAAAAAGATCGTGGAAAAACACGGCGGGAAGATAGGATTGCAGTCGGCGCCAGGTAAGGGCAGTCTCTTCTATTTCGAACTACCAGTAAACGGGAACAAAAACGGTAAAGCGAACCCAGGGGAGTAAGCTTGCTGAATATCCCCTCGGTTTTTATCTGGCACTCGTTAAAATATCAATGAAGCCCTTGATATATCTGCTGATAAGTCTCGTGGTCCTTACTTCCCTCGCGACAGCCGAACTCAGCCAGGAAGATGCCGCCCTAGTATGCCAGGACTATCTTTCGCTAGGCGAGAGCATATCGGTCAGCGGCCCGCTAACCTGTGACGGATTCTACTGGATATGCAACGTGGAATACTACGGCAACCGTTTGCCAGTGCTGTTCGCGGTCGACCAGTTCAGCGGCGAAGTCGTGGACGTCACGGACCGCGACCTCCTCGAAGACATCATCAGGACGAAGTACGCGCTCGATGCTGGTGCGCAGACCATCTTCAACACTGTCGCCACAGACAGCAATTTCCTGATACAACTCCAGGGCCTGAACTCGAGCCTGGTCAACTACCAGAACGTGCTAGAAGCCCTGAAAACCAATCGCGTAATCGACCCGATCCTTTACCTGAACCTGAGCGACCAGATCGAGGCGAACATGGAGGAGCTCGGCTCCCTATTGAACGAACTCTTCCGCCTCACCAATGAATCTGCCGCCGTGTTCACAAAGCCGGAGTGCTACAAAGTCGACGGCATAATAACGAGCCTTGAAAAGATCGGCCCCCGCCTTGAGAACTTCACGGATTCCTGGCTCGAGTTCATCATCGATTACAACACCATGGCAGCCGCTGTGAGCAGCGAGTTCTTGGTGACGCAGATAAACCCCTCGAATGCACAGATAATGGCGCGCGATGTGGCCGGGGTATCCCCGGCGGTCGAGGCGTACATGCTTGAAGAGGAGGATTACATCTCGAAGGTCGTCGGGAACACCGGTACGCGCATCCGGAGGAAGCTCGCAAAGGACGTACTCGAGGATGCTTTAGCGAAGGTCCAGGATGCGAATATCGAGGAAGCGACAAAGGCCTACAACGGAGCGGTCGAAGCATTCGAAGACGGCAACTACGCCGAGACTGAGAGGCTCGCCAGGGAGGCGATATCCATCGTAGCGGCCGGGCCGAGCGAATCAGACGAGCCTACAGTCATAATCGAAGAAGCCCCGGATTATACGATGTTCTTCATCGCTATCGCGGTCCTGATAGTCATACTCATCATCGTCATGTTCTACAGGCGGACGAGCGAGGGCGAGTTCGAAGAAGAATATAATGATGTGGAAGAGTCCAAGAAGCCCGAAAAGAGCCGCAAGAAACCAAAGCGGAAGAGTTGGGGCTGGACCAAGGATTAGATCTAGAGCTTGATTCGTCCTATGAACTCATCTGTCAGTTCAAACGATTCATCGACCGTAGAGAGCAATTCATCATGGGCCGAATTCTTGGCACAATACAACTGGATTAAAACACCCGCATCCTTGGCTGCTTCGACCGCGGGGACGAAATCACTGTCACCAGTCACAAGCACAGCCTTATCTATCTGCCTGCTCCAACTGAGTCGAACAAGATCGACAGCAAGCAGTATGTCCACCCTTTTTTGGACGAATTCTCCGCCGGAAATGCCCAATTTTCCAAGCCGGACCTCAAACCGAGGAAGTTTTCTCAAAGTGTAGACGAATCTATCCATCTGGGAATACCTGCTCCGCTCATCCTGGGTGGGGGGATCGCTCTGGTAGGGCATGCAAGTATAATAATAGGTTCTGAGTAATTCATACCCACCACAAACAGCTTCTGAAAACTTGTGAAAATCTATCCTGGGCCGCCCGAACTCCTCCAACGATTTGGCCAGATATCCACCATCGATAAGTACGATAGCCTTCCCTCTAATATTCATTTTTCAGAGTAGAAGGAAGCGGGTCATTTATGACTGCCGTCCTCGCGAACGGCAGCGGTTATATTGATAATATAGAATGGGGCGACATAAAAATCAAAGCAGAGGAGCTGGGGCTGGACCAAGGATTAAAGAGTCTGCTGCACACCTAAAACAGAATCAAGAGTAAGCGACGTATCATTCCTCGATATCTTCTTCCCCCGAAGCAACGCCAGCGGGATGAACTTGGGTTTGACGTTGTTGAACTTGACAGCCACGAAAGGCTCCGCGCCGGCGACCTCCGAGAATTCCTGGAGTTCATCGATATCCGAGTTCTTGAGATAGAAGGACTCTTTGGAGCAGGTCTTGCACTCCACCGCGATGATGCGGCCGTTCTTCATGGCGACGATGTCCGGGAGTGACAACGGAGCTGAGCCGCTGCCAGCGACGCGGAGCGACGCATAGCCGCGCTTCCAGAACTCCTTTACCAGAGACCGTTCAAAGTTCGCCCCCTTCTTGTAGAAAGTCATCACTTGGTTTAGGCCGCTTACGATAAAAAGGCAAACTCAGTCAACAAAATGGAAAAAGAGTTTGCCTGACTCGCAAAACATCAAGCTTCGATATGTCTTGTTTTGCGATAAAAACGGATTAGTGAAATAGAGATTATCATCAAAAATATAACAATTGTTATATTAAATAAATGGGGCGGGAGAACCCCTGCCGGCCTAGCTTTGACTACTTCGCCCCGCGGGCCGGCTGTGATTGGCTCCGGAGCCGGCTGCGTCAGGTTCTCCACAGGCACCTCTGCCGCACTTGTATTCGCCCCCGTAATATTGAAGAATAGATTAGTGTATGTATAGGTGCCATTGACGATATTGGCTCGGATGTAGAACTTGTATTCCCCGTCGCCGAAGAAGTTCCTTAAACGGTAGTCGCAGGTAAAGCGTTTCTCGCGGAGGGGTGGGATCTCGACCAAGCCGCCGCACCGAAGATCCTCGACCGGCTGCCAGGTTTCCTCCTTCTGCTTTAACTGGTACCCCAGGATGGCTTGAACTGCGGCGGTGGAATTTCTGTTAAGAATCGTTACATTTATCTGCATTCGTTCCCCCGGCTCGAACAGAACAGCCTCCAAGCTACCGCTGACCTTCAAGTCTGACGCAAACGCCATAGGTGCCAAAATGACCGCCAGTAAGACTGCCAGGGAGGCGACTATTATCGGTAGGAGCAGTAAGGCGAAAATCCTCACGATATTTTTCTGCGTTCAAGGCTTAAAAACACATGGTTCGCAAAGGACAGACTCATAGGGGCCGGAGCTCGCATTCGCAGGCGAGGACGTCGCATTTCACCTGCCCCCATGGGTGCGGCGGCAGGCAGGAGGTAAAGTTTCGCATGGAGGAACTCGCGAAGGGGATAAATGTGAGATGCCGCACCTGCAAGAACATGTTCTACGTCGACACTAGCGGCGTCCACACGGAAAGGCCAGCGTATAGGTCAGAATAACCGCTTCCAGAAGACCGGGGGACTAAGCAGGCACATGCAGGAAGGAATAGAAGCCCTTTGGCCCCTTTTTATCACCCAGAAAGCAAATTTAGACGAGGCTTTGTTTTTGATAAAACTTTTTGCAGGCGAGCTCCTATCGGCAAGGCTGATGCGAGACGCGAAAAAGTTTTTTGGGCCCGTAGGTTAGCCAGGATATACTTCGGGACTTCGGAGACCCCTTTTCTTTCGCAAAAGAAAAGGTGTTCTATCCCTAAAAGAAAGGCAATTTAAGGATAGGTCGAAGCTATCCCGAGACCGGGGTTCGAATCCCCGCGGGTCCGCTAAGTATCCCTGAGGGATAAAAACCCCTCGGATAGGGGGGTTCGAAGACGAAGCCGTGTTAGCCTACAAGTTAAGACGGCTTGTGCACAGCCGAACGCAGTTCGGCTCGTGTCCCCGCGGGTCCGTCCTATTGATTCTTAGCTACTGCTCGGACGGCCCGCATATGTCGAAGAGGGAAGCTATGCAAGGAACTTCTTAACACCCGTGGGTCCGCTCAGTTTTCCTAGATAAAAGTAACCTAGGGAGCCGGCTCTTCCATAGCCTCTTCCAGACTTCTCGGCTCCACCCCTCCGGGCAACTCGAACTCAGTATCGGAAATGGCGGAATAACTGCACGAGATCATGTCCAAAAGTTCTTCGGGCAACTCGTAGTAGTACCAATCTGGAGACTCCGTGGGTAGGTACAGATACATGACGCCGTCATTGATTATAAGTGTCAGTTCTCCATGTTCGCCTTCGCTCACGCCCTCGCCCTCGAGTTTAAGCTCCCCCAACTCACCTATCTTTATCATTCCGGAAGCCACAAAATCCGGGCCGATGTCACGCAGGTCTATGTCCACATCGCATACAACTCCATTGCCCTCTTCGTACTCCCCACCACTAGAACCGGGACTCCAGGGTATCACAAGCATCTCATTGGGTTCGCACTCGCACTCCGGACATTCAGGGCACTCCGGACAGGTCTGGTTCACTTCGTCCAGCTGTGGGCCCTTCGACCCCAGTTCTGGGGCAGTACAATCAGCAGGGCAATTCACGTGGTCCTCGCAGATGCCGTCGCCGCAACATGTCTGCGGTTGGCACGCTTGGGGTAATAGCAACATTGCCACTACCACGCCGACCACAGCTCCGATAGCTACCAAGACCAACGAATGTGCCGCATTCATGCTCATTGTTTAATCTAAGGAGGGTGCCAATAAAAACATATAACCCTCCTGTCGTTCAGATTTTTATTGAACCCGACCTTAGAAACCTATGAACCCCAAAGCCCTGCTGGCCGTCATGGCCCTGATGGTCATCATCCCCTCCGCCCTCGCTGCCGTGCCGCAGATACCCAAATCGACATTCCCCGAAGGTTTCTGTGACTACTACACCTCCTACCGTCACCAGGGCCTGTGCATGGGGCTGGAGAAATCGAGCTTCAAGTTCCAGCTGCATCCTTGGACGCATGAGACCATGGTGGAGGTGAGCTGCCAGGATGACCTCGACTGCTACAACAACGCAGTGGCGCAGGAGCACCTGGGGTTGGAGTTCGACCTGCAGGCTGCGGATAATGTATACTCCAGCTGTTTGAACTCTGGCGGTACCCCACGGACATGTGAGGCCCAGATAGAGACCTACAGGGCGATCGAAGAGGATATCCAGGGGCTCGAGGGGGATGGCAATTGTATCCAGGGCCTTGTCGGCTCAGTGTGCTGCCCAGATGAGTTCGCCGAATTCCAGGCCAGCTGTGCAGACATAAGGGGGCCGGAGGTGTGCAACGACGGCTTCGACAACGACGCGGACGGCTTCATCGACTGCGACGACCCGGATTGCCTGGGGAACGAGAAATGCATGTTCGTCGTAAGCGGTATAGTCAAAAGCGGGAGGGGCGAACCGCTCCAGCGCGTGAAGGTCGGGTTGTTCGATGAGAACGACGCTCTCTTAGTAGAGGGATACACAGACGAATCGGGCGCATTCTCGCTCGACTATTCGGACCTCGTTTACGACCTCGACATCCCGGAGTATGAACCCACAGTCTACCTCGCGGTCATGCTGACCGACGAAGAGGGGCGCATAGCGGTGATATGGGACTACGGCCTCGCGAACGAAGCCTACTACGCGAGTACCGTGGACTTCACGATACCCACCGGCCGCTTCTTCGACATCACTATGAGATCAGACAACGAGCTTATGTACGTCACCTCGAAGATAACCGAATACCGGGGCTGGGACTCCCACTGGGACGCGAGTCTCATATACTACGATGCGATAAGGGCCCTCGACTTCATAGAGGACGAGCTCGGCTACACCTTCAAGGGAAGCGGGAACTCATTCCCGCTATATATCTACATCTACACCCCGCGGGCGGAATCTGCGTATTACATGCCGCCGTACGGGACGAGTGCCGGTGGGATATTCATCAGCCCGCGCGACAGCAGATATGACGCCCCCGACTGCCCGGAGAACTGCATCTGGCACGAGATATTCCACTTCGTCATGCAGAACAAATACAACACATTATACGAGTACAGCGAGACCAATGTCAACCATGAGGGCTTCAAGAACGACAGGACCGACGACAGCTACAGCGAGGGCTTCGCGGAGTTCTGGCCCAACATCCTGGACCTGAAGCTGAACAAGAACGGTGACACCGTCTACGGCGGGATATGGAACATGGAAGTCAACTATGACCCCTGGGTACATGAGGGGACCTATGAGGAGTTCGGGGTGGCCTCGATACTCTGGGATCTCTACGACAGCAGCGCGTCAGAGGATGACAGGGGCGAGGCGGTATCGCTCCCATATACGGAGATCTGGAACGTGCTCATGGAGAAGCGGCTTAAGAGCATCGATGAGGTCTACGACGCGCTGACGGACCGATGGCCGGAGCAGAAAGAGAGCATAGATGATATCTTCATCAACCACGGCTTCTTCAAGAGCAGCGTGGAGGGGAACGGCATCTACGACGCCGGCGAGCCTTTCTGGGACCTCGACCCGGACGGCGAGGGCAGCCTGGAGCCAAACGGGATAAGAGAGTCAAATGAAGAGTTCATCGACATCGGGACACCAGAAGGCAGTGCAGAACCCGTGCAGGAGTATGTCATCGGCGACGAGATCGGGACGCCGAGCAACTACGAGCGGCCCCTACGGGAGAAGAAGCCGCTTAATTACCGATCATTCGTGAAGGTGGGGGTCGAAGGGAGGGACAGCGATGAAGAAGTGAGCGACGCCCTGTTCAAGGTCAGCTATTCGTTCTCCGATTCGTCACTCGATTATGACAGCTACGGAATCGTGGACCCGGAGACTGGGTATATCTATATCGAGGTGCCGCCGATAGGATATGAGATGACCGCTACGATAACGGTCGACAACTATGAGGGCAGCGGAGAGTCTATCGTCACGTCGGAGGATTACTACTCCGGGAGCTGGAGGGAAGATGGCTATATCAAATCCGACACCATCAGCGTCGGGCAGAGGAAAGAGAACTACTGCAACAATAACAGGGTCTGCGAGTATGTGGAAGTATCCAGTTGTGGGGATTGCAGAGAATCAATGAGTTTGGAGGGTGGTGATGGTGAGGGCGACGGCGGAGCTATTGGCTGGACCAGCGACGAAGAGCAGATGGATGATATCACAGGAAGTCCACAACCCGACGAAGTCGGCGACTCCACAGCTTTTGATGTATTGATTGTGACAGTATTTGTCATAATCTTATTCATAGCCGTAATAATAGCAGCTATTATCAAAAGCCAGACGGAAGGCAAACAAGGGTGTGACTGAATACAAAAAAGACCTTAGACGATAAGATTGGGATTACGGCATGCAATCAAAGGAGTAAAATGACCAAGATACCAAAAAAGGTAATGGAAGCAATAGAGAACGCAGACGTCTACACGTTAGCGACCGCCACAAAAGACGGGGCGCCCAATGTCGTATACATCGGCTACCTGAAGGCCCTAGACGACGAGACCGTGCTGATAGCCGACAACAAGATGGATAAGACCAAGAAGAATATACTTGAGAACCCAAAGGCAGCTTTCAGCATGCGCGATAAGGAAGCGGGCTCCTATCAGGTCAAAGGCACGGTGGAATACCGCACCTGCGACAAATACCATGATGAGGTCAAGGGGTGGTGCCGCAAGGACCTTGACAGGAAAGGCGCGGTCGTGATGCATGTCGAAGAGGTTTACAGCGGGGCGAAAAGACTCGCTTAAGACAGAAAGATCCTGAATGAGCAGCGGGGGGCAGTCACTCCAGCCTGAACAACGGGTGTAATTCAGGCTCCCGCACTTTCGATATCTCTCGGCATTTATCCATGCACCGCTTCTGCAATTTCTTCTTCAGGTGCTCGAACTCCCAGAGGACGACGTTCTTCGTCGCCGGGATCGTGGCCTTTGTGGTCTTCTTCCCTATCTTCGTCTTATCGAAGCTATAGCCACGGGAGTCGGCCTCATCCCAGACCCTGCGCAGATACATGTTTATCGCAGCCAACGGGTCTTTGCACGCCCTGAACCTATCCAGCTCCGGGTGCTTCGTATATCCTTTGGTCTTACCCTCCAAGACCTTCTTAGCCAGCAGGGCTTCGCGCCACAAAGCTACAAGCCCCTTCGCGTCCAGGTATTTTGGATGGATAGTCCAGAGCCTCATCTTAAGTCAGAAATTGAGCAACCATATAGAGAGATTTAGCACCGCGGCGAAGCTGACCCAGAAGAGGTAGGGCACTAGCAGTAGAGCCGCAGTCTTGGATATCTCCTTGAACTTCGCTATAGTCAGATAGATCGCGGCCCAGAGGATGACTATCTCGATGAACGCCAGCATAGGCGACTGCAGGCCGAAGAAAAGCGCCGACCAGAGGACGTTCAGGCCAAGCTGGATGCCGAATATCGTCATGGCCGTCTTAATCTTCCCCTCCTTGAAGCCCTTAGCCCAGACCAGGTAGAGGGAAATCCCCATGAGGACGAACAGAGTCGTCCAGACCGGCGCGAAAATCCAGTTAGGCGGGTTGAAGAATGGCCTGTTGATAGTCGTATACCAAGTCGGTATCGACGCTATGTTGAAGAACGAGCCCGCGATGCCTGCGCCCTGGCACAGGAGGATAGCCGCTATCAGTTTGAGTATCTTGTTTCCTTCCATGGTCTTGTTATATTATTATGTTATTATATGATGGATGGAATAAAAGGGTTTTTATAATGGGCTTATAAAATATACCAAGTTAAAGGATGGAGGAATGGACCCGACAAAGATTACCTTGGTCGTTGGCTTGCTAGTACTCGTAGTCGGAGTGATGCACGTGAGCGCCGCGCCCGACGGCTGGATACCGATATCAGACTGCGAAGAACTGCAGGCCGTCAATGAATGCCTCGATTGCAACTACTACCTGACCGATGATATCGACTGCTCCGAGACTGAATTCTGGGACGGCGGGGCAGGCTTCGAACCGATAGGCGGCATAGAAGGGGATGATCCGTTCACAGGAGAATTCCATGGCAATGGCTACTGCATATATGATCTACACATAAGCAGGGAAGAGGAGTTCATAGGGCTTTTTGGGGTAACCGCCGGGCACATAGAGCGCGTCTGCATGATAGACCCATATATCGAGGGCGTCGCCATCGGTATGGGCGCGCTGGTCGGCTTCGCACTGGATGAGGAGCTGGCGCTGACCATAGAAGATTGCATGGTCTTAAGCATGGATGAAGGCGGCGTGTTCAACTACTTAGATGAGCCGGATGGAATACCAGTCCTGCCCGCTACAGGGGGTTTGGTCGGTATCGCAGGTGACGAGATAAGGAATTGCTATTCGATTAATAGCGTCTTAGGTCTCATTGCGGGGGGGTTGGTCGGAGCCCATATAGATGAACTGGCTATCGGGACCATAAGGAACAGCTTCGCTTACTCGGAGATAGAAGGCGAACTCACCGGCGGCTTGGTCGGCATTAATGGCTGGGGGATCGGGGATGAGATACCAGGCGGCCTTATACATAACTCTTATTGGGGCGCCGTAGATGATAGCGCCGATTCGTGTTGGGGCGATGACATAGATGCCTGCGAGGATGGCCTTGAGTGTACCTGCACAGAATTCACGGAGATACCAGGTGACCTGTTCGATATCAACAAGCAGCCGATGACCGCGTGGGATTTCGAGCGGGTATGGGACCCATCCAATGACGACACGTTTGTGCCCATGCTAAGAAGAGGATGCACTGACTTTGACGATGATGGATACATGGCTGGAGACAACTGCGGGCCTGAGGACTGTGACGATGAGGACCCGGAGGTGAACCCGGGTGCACGGGAGAAGGAAAATTGCAAGGATGGTATAGACAACGACTGCGACGGCAGGGTCGACTGCAAGGACTCGAACTGCAAACGAAAGAAGTACTGTGACAGTAGCAGAGGTGCTGTCAAGACCCTGTACTGGGGCCCGAGTACGACCATCCCACTCCCGCCAGCGCCGGTCGTGGAAGAGATAATCAACCAGACGCCTGAAGGGGCTGGGATGCAGGTACTCACCAGCGTGTCCAGTACCCGGTTCGACGGTATCGCGTTCTTAGGCTTCATCGAACTGTTTTTGGGCGATATCTTCTAGTCGCAGGTTTTACCTGTTTTTAAAAGCCTAGACGTAAAGTCTAATGCAAATGGACTTAGTGGCGCAATTTGCGAAAAAAGACTGCATCGTAGTACTCGTGCCCAAGAGCAAAATATGCGATAATGCATCCGAATATGCCCGATTACTCTCTAAGACCCCGAAACTAACCTTGACCGTACTGAATCGAGGTGAGTTGGATGATATGCGATTCTCACTTTATGTAAACAATCTATTAGCTCAGGCTAAGACGCTTAAACGCAAGTGCCTGCTCATATGCGCAAGGGAAGACGTCAACCAAAAGATGGTAGATGAGCTAAGATTATTCGCGGACCGCGTAGAGGAGAGATAATATGGCGAAAAAGATACTCATCGTGGACGATGACGAGGCGACACGAGGGCTGGTCAAGACACTATTGGAGGGGGATTACGAGATATCCACGGCGTCCACTGGGAAAGAGGCCCTTGCTGCACTCAAAAAAAGCAAATACGATCTGATTCTGCTCGATTATTTCATGCCCGAGATGTCGGGGAAGGACGTGCTCGAGAAGGTGCGCGCAGACCCAAAGACCAAGAAACTCAAGGCGATATTACTTACTGTGGCACTGTTCAGCGAGGCTGGCATCGACAAAGTGAAAGAGCTAGGCATCGAAGGCTATATACGAAAGCCCTTTGACAACAATGCGTTCAAGAAAGGCATCAAGAAGGTGCTCACATAAACGCATCTGCAGTATTTTCTCTGGTTTTAATTACCCGGGTTTCAATATATTATCAACCTAATCGCTTATTCTGGGGGTAAAATGAAAAAGATAGTATTGATAATTGTCGCCCTGCTCCTGCTTCAGACTGTGGCATTCGCTGCCGCTCTCGACGCAGACGAGGCGGAGGACGATTGGCGCGATGCCAAGGATGCGCGTATGGACGCACAGGACGAGCATCGCGATGCGAAACTCGCTTACGCCGCCAACCAGACACCGGAGAGCAGGCAGGCGGTCATTGACACAGGTAAAGACGTGCTTAACGCAGCCCTTGACGAGGCCGAAGCGTGGCTCATATGGAAGCAGTTGGAAGCACGGGAGAACCCGGACGTACCCGAGGGTATCCTAGATGATATCGAAGAAGATGTCGAGGATAATCTCGAGGTCATCGAGGGACTCCGTGATGAAGTGGACGCAGTCGAGAATGAGGTTGAGCTAGCTGGAACGTTCCTGAAGATGATCGGGAAGTACTTCGAGCTATTGGGCGATGTCGCCAGGAATGTGGGGAAGATGTGGTCCCATATCATGGAGACAAAAGCCGATGAGGTCTCGGAATTCGAAACAGAGCTGCGCGATATCGCAGAAGACATAGATGACAATGAAGACATCCTTGAGATGCTCGATGACGCATCTGACGACATCGAAGACGCACTGGAGGATGTAGACGACGCAGAAACCGCATACGAGGAGATAGAAGTCCCAGGGACGCCATTCGCAGATTTCGCGGCAGGCAACAGCCACCTATGGGCTGCGAGGGCGAATCTTATCTCCGCCCTTGGGAAACTAAACCAAGCGTATGTGATGATCGTCAGAGGAGGCTAAGATGAAAACTATGCATATCGTGATAGTGGTATTAGCGATAATAGTGCTGCTGGTGTTCCTGGCGAGTGTGAGGAAGCCTGAGAAGATAGATGAAGCGACGCCCGATGTACCTGAGGTGCCGACAGAGCAGGATACGACGTCTGATGCCGGTACTGTACCTGAGGCTCAGCCAGAGGCTACCTCTAATGTGACGCCAGAGGCAGGCCCAGGAACCGAACCTTCTGCGCAACCAGAGGCGGACCCTGGAGCGACTGACCTAAGCGACCTGGAAGACGAGCTCGAAGCATTAAAGGCTGAACTGGAAGGCCTGGAGTTCGATGACCTAGATGCACTGACGGAGTAACCCTCCGTCCCTCTCTTTCTTATCTTTTCAACACTTTAGCTAGTGCTAGGGCGTGAAACAAAAAGAAGATAGGAAGGGGTAGAAAAGTATCTAGAGCTGGGGGGGATTTACGATGCTGGAGTCGCATTATACCCGCCTATCAGCTTATTGGCTGAATCTGCCAGGTACCAGACCGAGACATCCTCGTTGAAATACATCATGTAGGTCTCGCCACCTGAGACCAAATTGGCCTTGCATAGTTCCATCCCATTGTATTCGTCCATGCCCACGACGATAGCCTCGCCGGAACCGGCGCTCGCCTGGCCGAAGGTCATCTTCAAGCCGGTGGTGCACCAGCCGAGCTCAGTAGGCCCATCTGAGGGGGGTTGAGCTGATGGGTCGAAGGTAGGGATCTCCATCCCCTGCGAATCGCCGGTACTGCCCGACTGCAATGGGTTCATCAACATGAAAACAGCTAAGACCGCAACGATAACTACCACTAACGCGGCAATCAAAGCAACCGAACATTTACCACCCTTGTTCATACTAGGTTTAAGGAAACAAGGGATAAAAAGGCGGGATTTTCGTCCTAAATCAAGCAGCTTCGCTCTTCTTCGACTTGGTTCCTTTTTCCAAAGCCTCGTCAGACAAAGCAGCCTCTAGTAGTGTCGAGGAGTATTCCACAGAATCGTCAGCAGGGTCGTAGAGGTGCTTCTCCAGCTCCTGGCTGAACTCAAGCTCCTCGAGATACTGCTCCCTAGTCTGGTAGAACTCCTGCCTCTGGATCAAATTGGTTATCTTGTCTATCATTTGTAACCACCCAATAGTGGTTACTTTGATATTCTGGCTTTAAAAATAGGCAAAATCATGCTCATCAAGCCTTTTTGGCCTTCAGGAAGCCATCTACTTCCTTTAGAAGGTCCTTTGCATTGTCATAAGTAATCTGCTTGAGTGCTTCTTTGAGACGGAGCCATCTGTAATCGGTATGCTCGTGGGACAACTTCACGCCGGAACCGTCGCCGGCGACCTCTCCGGCGAAGAACGTTACAAACTTATGGGCATTATCGCCTTCCTCCTTAAACCAGTAGTCGAAGCCATCTTTGAACCCTTCGACCAGGTCCGCATCCAATCCTGTTTCTTCTTTGAGTTCCCTTAGTGCCGCCTCTTCAGGCGTTTCCCCAGCCTCGATATGTCCCTTCGGGAAATCCCAGTGGCCGTGGCCATATCTGATTACAAGGTACTCTCTAGGCTTTGCCCCCTTAAACACGACCAATCCGGCCGATTTATGTATCTTGACCATCCGTTGTCTTCATCCAATAGCCTTCATGAATTTCTTAAGCGGCAGGGTATTCAGGATATCGCTCTTGCGCGCCCACGCCCGGCGCGCAGTACCCACGCCGAACTTCATATTCTCAAAATGGCTGCTGTGGTGGGCATCCGTGTTGATGACCAGCTTGCAGCCAGCCTTAAGAGCCGCGTGCGTGTTCATATCAGAAAGGTCCAGCCGGTCGGGAAACGCATTGATCTCCAAGTATGTCTTTGTCTCCTTAGACTTGTCGAAGACCTTCTGCCAGTCCAGGTCATACGCGGCCCTCTTGCCTATGACCCGGCCGGTAGGATGGGCTATTATATCCACATGCTCGTTCTCCATAGCACCCAACACCCTCTTGGTCTGCTTCTCCCTGCCACCCCTGAAGCCAGAGTGGATGGCTGCAATTACCACATCTAGTCCCTTAAGCGCAGAATCGGGCATATCCAGAGTCCCATCCGCGAGTATATTCACCTCCGCTCCCTGCAGTACAGCAATTCCATCCACCATATTGTCTACAGCAGCGATTTCCTTGGCCTGCTTCTTCAGGGCCTTTTCATCCAACCCGCCAGCTATCTTAAGCGTGCCGACGTGGTCAGTGACGCACATATAAGAATAACCCAGTTCCTTGCCCTTGCGCACCATCTGCTCTAGGGTCTCGGTCCCGTCGCTCCACTTCGTATGGAACTGCAAATCGCCCTTGATGTCATTGTATCCAACCAAAGAGGGCAACTTTCCATCCAACGCCAGTTCGATCTCGCCTATATTCTCCCTCATCTCCGGAGGCACGAACTGCATCCCCAGCTTCTTATAAACCTCATCCTCAGTCTTCCCAGCCAACTGCTTATCGCCCTTGAAGACACCATATTCACTAAGCTTCCAGCCTTTCTTGATGGCTATCTTCCTCAGTTCTATGTTGTGCGTCTTCGACCCTGTGAAGTACATTAACGCCGAACCCCAGGAGGACATATCGACGATACGCAGGTCGACTTGTAAGCCGTTACCAAGCCGAACAGAACTCTTGGTCTGACCCTTTGCTAACACCTTAGAGACTGATTTGAGCGATGTAAAAGCATCCATGACTCCGGCTGGGTCCTTGGATACAACCAATATATCCAAGTCGCCTATCGTTTCCATCCAACGCCTGAATGAACCAGCAGCTTCTATCTTATCGATCTTCGCTGTCTTCTTGAGGACTTCGATGAGTTCTTCTGCCGTGGGCATGGCACTGCCCAGGAGCATCCTTCCTGTCTTCTTCTTCGAGAATTTCACGGCCTCGAGCAACTCAGCTTCGACCTTCTGGCCCATCCCCTTGAGCTTCTTTATCCTGCCCTTCTTCGCGGCCCTCTCAAGGTCCTTGACCGACTTCACGCCCAGTTCCTTATAGAGTCTCTTGACCTTCTTGGGCCCCATACCTTCGATAGACATCAGACCTTCAGTGTCAACCGGGGTCTCCTTCCTCAGCTTCTCATAATACTTCAACTTCCCTGTCTTGAGTATCTCCTCTATCTTCTCCGAGATGCTCGCACCTACTCCGGGTATTTCATCCAACGCCTTCTTGCCACCCTGTTTGTATATCCCAGCGATATCCTGCGACATTGCTTCGATGGTCTGGGCTGCTTTACGGTAGGCTCTGGGCTTGAACTCGACCTCCTTCATCTCGAGAAGATCTGCTATGCCGAAGAGTATCTTGGCGATCTTCGAATTCTCCATGTCAAACGGGTTCTTTGGAAATCCTGATCAGCGCCGCTTCGAGGCGCATGAACAATTCACTCTTCCTGTCCTTCTTCTTCAGGTTGATCTTGAGGAACCTGGCCATCTTCTTCGCCCTGCTCGAAGGCTCCGGATTCGCTTTCTCCCAAATAGTCCTCATCTCACGGAGGAATATGTTGGCTGTCACCGGCCCGATGCCCTTGAAGCGTCGGAGCTTCCTCTCGAGATCCCTGGGGCTCGCAGCTGCTTCGTGCAGTTCGCCCAACGTCCCATACTCACCCTGTAGGGTCTTGACTATGTCCACCAGCTTCTTGGCTGTAGATTCGTCGTAGCGCGCATAACCGCCCTCATCCAGCGCTTCCACAAGCCGCTCATGTCCAGCCTCCAGTATCGCATGCGGCGATAAGATGCCCCTCTTCTCGAACTCCTTATAAGTCTTTTCCGCTATTTCCTCGCTTATGCGTGCGCCGAAGAGCAGCGACGCGATGAACCACTTGAATATCTCCTCCTCCTTGCGCGATGCCAAATCGATGCCCAGCTCCTCCGAGTATAGCTCATAATAGTCCTTCAGGTCCTGTCCGCCGTCTGGCGAGAGCATCGCGAGCAACGCACCTCTCTTATTCATGCGGCGCTTCCGGCGCTTCCATAGGAATAATATGAAGAGCGCAAGTGCGATAAGCAGCAAGATGACAACGAGGCATGGTATCCCCAAGATCAGGCAGGGTGCTGCTGCGACTGGAGCTGGTACAGCCTCCGGCGGTTGTTCTTCCGCCTTCGGAGCCCGGGTCTGGATCCCGGCGCTGGCTCGGGTCCTGCCTTGTATCCCCTCAACACCCTCAAGAATGGCTACTATATCATAATCAGCGACGCCGGGGATATCAAAGGCGAACGTAAGGGTCAATTCTGATTGCGGTGCCAAGAGGGTCACCGGGAACTCCAGGGTATCAAAGCCTTCAAGCGTTATCGTGACTACCGCATCCATATTGCGCCCTCCAGAATAGGTCACCGTGACGACACCTGTTATCTGCTCTTCTATGTCAAAGACAGGCTTGTCCGTCTCGATTTCGATATCGACGATGGGCTCTACCTCCACAGGGACTATCGGCTCCGGCTCTCTGCCGTCCGGGAAGATGAATCCTTCCACCTTCCTGCCTTCCTTGCATTTACCGCAATCTTCCGGACAGTTGCCGCAGCCTTCGCCTTCACCGCACACGCCATCACCGCATCCAGGCGGGGGTGGTGGAGCAGCCGCAGATATATTCCACCAGGCCCTTGTAGTGTTCCCGATATTACCAGCCTCATCAGAGCAGTTTACATACAAACTCCAGTTGCCGTCGGCCAAGCTGGCCAATGCCTGTGCGAAGCCGATTCCCGGACCGGCTATAGTGTATACAGTCCCGTTGACGCTCAAGTTGCACTCGAGGGCTATCTTGTCTGTGGTCCAGTTGACGGTCGTCGAATCGAATGTCGTGGTGGAATTGATCCCAGTCCAGTTGCCCCATGTGACCATTATCGGTTCTGTATCGATGTCGAGCCAGCCAGTCGTCGTATTAGCAGTATTGTTGACTGCATCCTCACAGGTCACGTTGATCGTCCAGTTGCCGTCCTCATAGTTGCTTAGGTTCCAGGTTATATACATCCCGACTGTGGAGTTCGCGTAAGCAGTCCCGTTGACGAATAGGGTACAGTTGACTGGCTCGCTGGCATTGACTGCGACTGTCGTGGTGTTCGTGTAAATAGTCGTGTTTATCGTCGTGTTCCAGTCGATGCTCGGTGGTGTGGTATCGATGTTCCACCAGGCGAAGGTCGAGTTCGCAAACTGGGCTCCGGAGCTACAATTGACATATAATGTATAGTTGCCGTCTTCCAGGTTTGTCAGGTTCTGGCTGAAATAAGTTCCAGGCGTAGTGTTGGTGTAAGTCGGATTGTATGTGATATTACACTCTATCGCCTGCTTACTCGTCGTCCAGTTGACGCTGGTGGTGTTGTAGTTCGTTGATGCGTTCAAGCCATCCCAGTTCGACCAGTAGATGAAGAGCGGCGCTCCGTCAATGTCGAGCCATGAGGTTGTGGTGTTGGCGTTGTTCCCGGCCTGATCGTCGCACGTTACGTTGATCGTGTAGTTGCCGTCATAGTAGTTGCTCAGGTTCCAAGATATCTGGGTCCCTACGGTGGTGTTGGCGTATGCTGTGCCGTTGACGTACAAGGTGCAGTTGACGTCTTCTGATGCGTTTACACTTACTGTCGTTGTATTGGTCCCTATGGTGACGTTCACTGTCGAGTTCCAGTCGACGCTTGGTGGTGTCGTGTCGATATCCCACCAAGCTATTGTAATGTTGTCGAAATAACCCGAAGCATCGGAGCAGTTGACGTAGAGGCTGTGGTTCCCGTCGGCGAGCTCCTGGAAGCTGGAGAAGTAGATCCCGGGGGTGACGTTGGTAGAGACGACTCCGTCTACGCTGAGGTTGCACTCTACTGCGACCTTGTTCGTAGTCCAGTTCACGCTCGTGGAGTTGTAGTTGGTGGTGGAATTGAGTTCCGGCCAGGTGGACCAGCTGACGACCAGTTGCTCTGTATCTATCTTAATCCAGCTTGTAGTACTGTTGCCCTCATTTCCTGCCGGGTCCTCGCACGTTACATTGATCGTGTAGTTTCCGTCGGGGTAATTGGTGAGGTTCCAGGAGATGTAGCTGGCTACAGTTGAGTTTGCATAAGCAGTGCCATTGACGAAGAGTGTACAGTTCACTGGTTCAGTCGTGTTCACTGCTACTGTGGTTGTGTTAGTTGTGATAGTGGTGTTCACAGTCGAGTTCCAATCGACGCTCGGGGCTGTCGTGTCAATATTGACCCATGCGACTGTTGTTGACGCCGAGTTGTTGACTGTGTCGTTGCAGAAAGCCTGCAGGGTATAGTTGCCATCGGCGATGCCAGACAACTCGTAGTAGAACGTCGTCGTGGTATTGAGGGTCATGGTGTAGTTGGTCGAGTTGATTTCCAGAGTACACGCCAAAAGGTCCTCATCGGCCGCTACCGTGACGTTAGTATTGTCTATGTTTATCGTGGAGTTGATATCGCTCCAAGTCCACCAGATCATTGGTCCCGTAGTATCCACATTTAGCCAGGCATTGGTCGTATCGGCGTTGTTGCCCGTCTGGTCATCGCATGTTACGTTGACGCTGGAGTAGTTGCCCTCGTTGAGGCCGGAGAGGTACCAAGTGAGGCTCGTGCCCACTGTGGAGTTGACATAGTCGGTTCCGTTGAAATGGAGGGTGCAGTTGACGTCTTCTGATGCGTTGATCCCGACTGTGGTGTAATCGATTCCGATCGTGGAGTTGATATCTGTCCAGTTCCAATCGACGCTCGGGTAGGTGGTGTCGATATCCCACCAGGCGACTGTTGAGTTGCCGAAGTTGCCTACAGCGTCGGTGCAGTTGACGTAGAGGCTGTGGTTGCCGTCTGCGAGCTCCTGGAAGCTGGAGAAGTAGGTCCCGGGAGTGACGTTGGTGGAGACGACTCCGTCTACGCTGAGGTTGCACTCTACTGCGACCTTGTTCGTAGTCCAGTTCACGCTTGTGGAGTTGTAATTGGTGGTGGAATTGAGCCCATTCCAAGAGCCCCAAGTCACTAATACGGGTGCAGTATCGATATCGAGCCATGCGGTTGTGGTGTTTCCGTTATTACCAGCTTGATCGTCGCACGTTACGTTGATCGTGTAGTTGCCATCGGGATAATTGCTCAGGTTCCAGGAGATGTAGCTGGCTACTGTGGAGTTTGCGTACGCTGTCCCGTTCACGTATAGGGTGCAGTTGACGTCTTCGGAGGCGTTGACTACGACCGTAGTTGTATTCGTGCCGATGGTCACATTGACTGTGCTGTTCCAATCGACACTTGGTGGTGTTATATCTACGTCTAGCCAGGCGTTGGTCGTGTCTACGTTGTTGTCGGCGATGTCTTCGCACGTCACGTTGACGCTGGAGTAGTTGCCCTCGTTGAGGCCGGAGAGGTACCAAGTAATGCTTGTGCCGACT
>Ga0180434_10000594_pt1 | contig 53040 bp, 40 predicted proteins | sample SS_ome_7_FD_132453 | JGI IMG/M metagenome (GOLD analysis project Ga0180434, IMG submission 132453) | Hypersaline lake sediment archaeal communities from the Salton Sea, California, USA - SS_1_D_2 metaG | ecosystem: Environmental > Aquatic > Non-marine Saline and Alkaline > Hypersaline >... | reverse complement strand
TTGTATGACCGGTATGCCGACATCCGCATCTCCTGTGATCACAAGGGACACGAAGCCGTTCTCAGGGAGATTCTGACACGCCTTGAAGCACATTAGGGGCGAGTGGCAGCCCGCCAAGCCTCTTGGGTATTAGCTTTTAGGTATTGGCTCCCCTCCACCGCCCCTCCGAAAGCGTACCTGGGGGGGGGTGATTGGGAGGGCTAATACCTAACAGCTAATACCTAAATGCCAAAGAGACTGCCGTTGCATCTCAGCCAGGTATCGGGATTCCGTGCCGTTCCTCGTACTCAGCCATCGTCCCCACCTCGCCGGTGATCTGTCCCCCCTTGCCGCCCAGAAAGGCCGCCACCCAGGCCCCGATACGGTCCGGCGGCTTCAACAGCCCTTTCTCCTGGAAATCCCGCAATCTTCCCCTCATCTCTTCGCCGACCGCTCTGGCCGAAAGACGCCTCAGATCCCGCTGCATGTCTGTGTCGACCAGTCCCGGGTCCAGGGCGTTCACGGTCACACCGTTAGGACGAACCTCCTCGGCCAGAACTCGGGTCAGGTGAATCAGGCCCGCCTTGGATACCGAGTAGGCACTGAAATGCGGGAAGACCCTCATGCCCATGCCGGAAACGATGTTCAACAGGCTCCCTCGCCGTTGCTCCACCATTGCCTTCAGGGCGGTATGGGCACAGAAGAATGCGCCAGTCAGGTTGATCTCCATCGACCGCGCCCACGCCAGTGGGTCTGTTTCGAATGCAGCGCCAACGGGCTCCACCACGGCGGCATTGTTCACCAGACAGTCCGGGGTTCCCCATTTCTCACAGACCTCGGCCCACGTCTCGCGGACCGCTCCGAGATCGGAAACATCCCCCACGTGGCAGGTCGCTTCTCCCCCTCTGCTGCCTATCGCCTCCGCCACGGACTCGAGTTCGCCCTTGCTTCGAGAAATCAGAGCCACGCGCCACTCGTCCCGGCAAAGTGCGATTGCCGTTGCCTTCCCGATACCACGCCCCGCACCCGTCACCACGGCGACAGGGGGGCCTTCCCCCTTTTTCTGCCTGGAACCCGCTCTCTTCATTGAAAACGACTCTCTATTGCAGAGAATCAGGCGTTTTCGTACCACCGCCCGCGCAAGCCCATCCGCTGTTTCTCGCTATCTTTCTTTCTCATCCCTGTGTTTGTACTCCAGGGCAGCGCGGATGAACTCCCGGAACAAGGGGTGGGCGTTCATGGGACGGGACTTGAACTCAGGATGGAATTGACAGCCGACGAACCACCGGTGGTCCTTCAGTTCCATGACCTCCACGAGATCCCCCTTCGGGCTGAGTCCGCTGAGGACGAGCCCCTCTTTCTCCAGGGGTTCCCGGTAGGCGTTGTTCACCTCGAAGCGATGGCGATGTCTTTCCTGGATTTCCTTGCATCCGTAGATGGCCTGGGCCATGGTTCCTTCCCGAAGGACACATGGGTACGCCCCCAGACGCATCGTTGCTCCCTTTGTCGTAACGCCCACCTGGTCCGGCATGAGATCGATGACCGGTTGGGGGGTATCAGGATCGAATTCCGTACTGTTCGCCCTCTCCAGCCCGCACACATCCCGGGCAAACGAGATAATCGCGGTCTGCATCCCGAGACAAATCCCGAGATAGGGAATCCCGGTCTTCCTGGCATGCGATGCGGCGAGGATCTTCCCTTCGATCCCCCGGTCCCCGAAGCCCCCGGGCACCAGGATGCAGTCGAGGCCATCCAGAAGACCACCGACCCCCTTTTGCTGCAACTCCTCGGAATCGATGAACACTATATCCACCTTGCTCTCGTTGGCGATCCCCCCATGGACGAGGGCTTCGTTCAAACTTTTGTAGGACTCGACCAGGTCGACGTACTTGCCCACCATCCCGACAACGACCCGATCCTTAGGGTTCTGAATTCGTCTGACCACCTCTTCCCACTTGTCCAGACGCGGGGCCCCGGTCCAGACATTCAGAAACTCCAGGATCTTGTCGTCCAGACCCTCCTGATGGAAGAGAAGAGGAACCTCGTAGATGCTGTCCACGTCCCTGGCCGTGATCACAGCATCCTTATCCACGTTACAGAAAAGGGCGATCTTCGCCTTGATCTCCTTGGACAGGAACTTCTCGGTGCGGCAGAGAAGGATCTGGGGCTGGATACCGATCTCCCGGAGGGACTTGACGCTGTGCTGGGTCGGCTTGGTCTTCAATTCCCCGGAGGTGCGAAGATAAGGAACCAGGGTGAGATGGATGTAACAGACGTTCTCGCCTCCCAGGTCACTACGCAACTGGCGAATCGCCTCCAGGAACGGCTGTCCCTCGATATCCCCCGCCGTGCCCCCGATCTCCACGATGGCAATGTCCGCCATGCCCTCCAACCGAAGGATTCTCTCCTTGATCTCGTTCGTGATGTGCGGAATCACCTGGATCGTCTTCCCCAGGTAGTCTCCCCGGCGTTCTTTCTTTATGACCGCTTCATAAACCTGGCCGGTGGTGAAGTTGTTTATCTTGCCCAGTGAGGCCTTGGTGAACCTTTCGTAATGGCCTAGATCCAGGTCGGTTTCGGCGCCATCGTCGGTGACGAACACCTCGCCGTGCTGGAAGGGGTTCATGGTGCCCGGATCCACGTTGATGTAGGGATCGAGCTTCTGAAGGGTCACCCGCAAGCCCCGGCTTTCCAGGAGGGCACCGATTGCCGCCGATGCCAGCCCCTTCCCCAGGGAAGAGAGCACGCCACCCGTCGTGAAGATGAATTTTGTTCGCATCGAATCCTTTCTTCCTACAGCGCCTCCAGGGTTTCCGGGTTTCTTCCCGGGGAAGAATATCCCTAACCAGGATGGCCGTCAATCGAAGAGCGCAGAGGTCAGGCCCCGTGCCCGGTTTCTTGCTGTCAGCTATTAGCCCACTCCACGTTCATTTTTCTTGCGTGTACCGCGTTGGGGGGAGTGGTTGGGAGCCAACAGCCAACAGCTAACAGCCAAGATCTACGACGACTCGCCCCCTTCTTCCGGAAAGGCCCGTTCGATTTCTTCGACAATCCTCTCCGCCCTCTCCTGATCGTTCTTCGGAACCTCCACGTAGCCCCATCCCTTCTGCGCCTCGTAGATCCCGTCATAGGCGGTGTCATGGAAGGTCCTGACCAGCACGGTGAATCCCTCCTGCTCCAGGGCAGCCCGGAACCGATCCGCCTCGAAGGCGTTCTCCGCGACCTTCACCGGGACGAAGGCCTCCCTGGACAATTGCTCTCGCTTTTCCTGCTGCTGCTGCACTCTCCTTCCATACTCGTCGGCCGAAATAAGCGGAACCTGGCAGTCCGCGCATTCCTCGATCTCTTCTCTGTACTCGGACTCGCATTCCGGGCAGTATTTCATCGATTTTCTCCTTCTCCTGAGCCTTTTCTTCCGATTAGGATTTGAACTATCCTTGCAGATCGGCTATCCTCCAAATTTATTTATACTCGTTATCCATGATCTCTTTTCTCCGGGGACTTCCGCGTCATGGCAGTATTTGTGACGGGCGCAACCGATGTTGTCGGCGCCAACCTTGTTCGAACCCTCACCCGCCAGGGAGAAACCGTGCGGGTGTTGCTTCGGAACAACGACCGATACAATGACGTTTTGAGAGATCTTCCCGCCGAACGAATGTACGGAGACCCGAGAGACCTGAACGCCCTCCGACGGGCCATGAAGGATTGCACGGCCGTCTATCACACCGAAGAACTCAACCCTGTCGAATACTGCCCACCCTCGGCCTATGACGCGACCAATGCCGATGGGACACGCAGGGTCCTGCAAGTGGCCCTCGAGCGGGAGATTAAACGCGTTGTCTACACGAGTTCCGCCTTTACCGTCGGAAGCGGCGCCTCCGACAGCCTAGCGATAGAAAGCTCGGAATTCAACCTGGAAGACCTGGATGACCCCTACATTGAATCAAAGCGCAAGGCGGAGTCGATCGCTGGGGAGTTTCTCGAGAAGGGCCTGGAGGTGGTCATTCTGAACCCCGGCCTCGTCCTGGGGCCCTTGAGTGTCCGGCCCACGATCGGCACGGCCCTGGTGCGGCTGTCCGGAACACTGACCAAGCTGTACCCGAGTGGGGGCATCCTGGTCTCCGACGCCGAGGATGTCGCCACGGCACATCTTGTCGCCATGGAAAGGGGCACGCCCGGCGAAAGGTATATCGTCGGGACCGAGAACACGAAGTATCAGCTGCTCCTGGAAGTCCTCTACACCATCTCCGGCTTCCGCCCGGTTTCCATCCCCATGCCGCGCTTCTCAGCATTCCTGATGGGCTGGCTCTCCGATTCCTTTGCCAAGACCTTCGGAAAGGCCATCCCCTCGATTCCCTCCCTGTCGGTCGTCAAGCGGACCTACGTGGACCTCTTTCTCTCCTCCGAGAAGGCGACCCTCGAACTCGGCATGGCCTGGACCCCCCTGAAGGTGACCCTGGACAAGACGGTTGATTGGCTTCGTAAGAATCGGATGATCTGACTCGCGGCACACCCCTTTTACCTTTCACCTCAAGGGATCAGGCGCAAAGGCAAATGGCGCTTCTAAGGAAGCCTGCTTCGCAGTAATAGGCGGGCCTGATCCCGCCATTGTCGTGTTTCCCCCCCCCGTGTGGTATCATATCTGGTTTAACAAGGCTTCGGCTATCCATCTCCGCTTCGCGACCGAAGCGAACGCTCAAAACGGGGAATACTCTCGATGGAAAGATCCTCTCCCTTGCATGCGCCCCTTTCGGTGGTCAGCCATACCCCTGTGGCTCCCGATCGGCTGCGCATGAGTACAGATCCTTCCCCACTCCGCTTTGACCCGAACGCGAAGCCGTCCTCCGCACGTTTCTCCTATCACCAGCCCCGGGCCGAGAAGGCATTGGCTCTGGGAATCCGGATGAGAAATGCGGGCCACATCTTTCTGTGCGGCCCGAGCGGTACGGCTCGGAAGGCGATCATAGAAGCAGCCCTGAGGCGACATGGAAGACCCCTTGCGGACCTGAGGGACTATGTTGCCGTCTATCCCATCACCCGGGAACCGCAACGGCCCGCCTGGATTCCACTGGGTGCGGGCCGGGGGCGTGCGTTCGTCGAGTGCGCGGACGATTCCATCCGAGCCTGTCAGGACAGAGTCAGGAGACGGGCCCTGGGCCGTGGCCGGGAGGCGGCAGAGCCCCTGACTGAGGCAGAAAGAGAGGCCCGGATACGGGAAACAGATGACTGGCGAGAGGCCTGGACCGGGAAGATACGACAAGCGGGGTTTGCCCCGAACGCCCTCGACTACCTGGAGGCCCTTAACGAAAGGCTGGAGGAACGGTTGAGGCGGGGGGTCGAACTCGCCGCCATACGGGGCAACGGGGGAAGCCCCGCTCAGGACCTTGAACGGATACTCGATGAAGCAGACCGGCTCTCAGATCACCGGCCTCAACTGATCCGTGAGGCCACCGTGGGGCAAGTGCCCGTCGTTTTCGAGCCGAACCCCACCTTCGGCAACCTCTTCGGTTTCGCCTGGCGGGAAACGGGCGGAGCCCACCGGGCCGCACCGGGACGCCTCCTCGTGCAGGCCGGCTCGCTGTTGAGGGCGCAAGGGGGCTTTCTCATCCTCGATTTTGAGGAAGTCGCCGCTGAACCGGACGTTTGGAGGCACCTGAAGAGATGTCTCCGGTACGGACAGCTCGAGATCCCCGTCCAGGAACAAGCCCTCGGGGGGGCTCCGGGCCTCCTGAAGCCTGAGCCGATCCCGTTCGAGGCAAGACTCGTGGCGTGGGGTGACGAGAAGCTCTACCAGGAGTTCCATGAAAGGGATCCTGCTTTTGGCGAACTCTTCACGATTCGAGCGGACCTGGACAACCAGATGGATCGCGGAGACGAGAACATCGAGGGCTATCTCGCCTTCTTGAAGCAAACCTGTGAAGACGAGGGGTTGCTTCCCTTCCACCCGACCGGGGCCGCTTCGTTCATCGATGCGGGTGCCGAAATGGCGGGTAAGCAGAGAAAGCTGACCACCCATTGGACTGCGCTTGCAGACATCCTCCGTGAGGCCTCCTACCTTGCCCAGCAAGAAGGAAGCCCCTCAGTGACGGATCGCCATGTGGAACAGGCCCAGGAGGAGAGAAGATACAGAAGAAATCTGACCGAGGAACAGCTCGATGATCTGATTCGGGACGATTCGGTGCTCATACAGACCGAGGGGACCAAGGTCGGGCAAGTGAACGGGATCGCCCTGTACGAGACCGAGGACTACCTGTTCGGGAAACCCTGCCGCATCACGGCCCAAGCCGGGATGGGCCGCTCCGGGGTGGTGAACATCGAACGGGAGGTCAATCTGAGTGGAAAGATACACGACAAGGGAGTGCTCATCCTCTGCGGGTTCCTGCGAACCCGGTTCGCCAAGGACAAACCTTTGACGCTGGGCGCCAGCCTCTGCATCGAGCAGTTCTACTCCGAAATCGACGGAGACAGCGCCTCCCTGGGCGAGATCTGCGCACTGCTCTCCAGCTTGGCCGACGTACCCATCCGGCAAGGGATCGCCGTCACCGGCTCGATCAGTCAGCATGGGGATGTGCAGGCCATAGGGTGCGTGAGCGAAAAGATCCTCGGCTTCTTCGATGTCTGTTTCCATCGGGGTCTAACGGGAAATCAGGGGGTCATCATCCCGGAGGGCAATGTGGAAGATCTTATGCTTCCCACGAAAATCATCCGCGCGGCCGAACAGGGGAACTTCAGCATCTATGCCGTTCGGACCGTTGAACAGGCCTTGGAGATCCTTACGGGGCGAGCAGCCGGGGAGCCGGACAACAAAGGTCGATACCCGCAGGGAAGTGTAAACGGGCGGGCCGACGACCGCCTGTGGGAACTCGCCACCGGGCTTCGAGACTTCCTGGGGGAGGAAGAAGAACCGGACGAAGGAGGAGCTTCCACCGAATGAAGAAGCCCCCACACGTCGAACAACACCCTTATCGGTCCACCTATAGCAGGAGGTTTCTTGATGGGAACAGAACATCCCACTCCCTCTCAACCAGGCGTTCCAATGACTGACCGCCTGCCCACCGGCCTGGCACTGGCGATCGGCAGCATGCCTCATCAGGATTTCCATGTTGCTCTCGACCGGATCCTCGAGGCCTGTCCTGAGGCCCCCTGCTGGCCCCAACTCCCTTCTCTGGGCTTCCGCGAAAACATGATGACCCAGTTTTCCGAGGGGATTCCCTGTATCCGCATCGACTGGGAGAAGAACAAGATATCCTTCGCCCGGCCGGAGGCCTGCCCGGAGGAGCTTACTCGATTCTACGAAGACTACCTGCAGGCAGATCAAACCGGCAACCTAACGCCTTTCGCCTTGTCCGAATCCTTCGCGATCGGCCTGCACACCTTCCTGGAAAGGCTCTCGGGCCCCCCCGAGGTCTCTCTCGCCTTCGTGAAAGGACAAATCACAGGGCCCCTCACGTTCGGCCTTTCCATTCTGGACGAGGAAGGACTGCCCGCCTTGTTCGACGAGACCCTGGTAGACGTGGTCCGGAAGGGGATCCTGATGAAGGCCCTCTGGCAGCTGGAACGCCTGGCGCCCTGGGGAGCGGAACGCATTCTCTTTGTGGATGAGCCAATCCTCGCGGCCTTCGGCTCCTCCGCATATATCAACCTTACCCGGGAACAGGCGGTTGCCATCCTCAAGGAGAATTTTTCCGCGGTGAAGAGCCAAGGGGCCCTGGTAGGAAGTCACTGTTGTGGAAACACGGACTGGAGCCTCATGGTGGACGCCGGAGTCGACATCATCAACTTCGATGCCTATGTCTACATGGATTCTATCGGTCTCTACGCAGAATCCCTCGCAGAGTTCCTCGACAGGGGGGGCTATCTGGCCTGGGGCATCGTTCCGAGTCAGAGCATCGACGTCCGGCCCAGACCGGAAGAGCTTCTTGAAATGCTGAGGAAAGGGATCGACGGGCTGAGTGAAAAAGGTGTCTCCAGGGAGAAGCTGCTCACAAACCTTCTGGTCACCACAAGCTGCGGGCTTGGCACATTGACCGAAGAAGAAGCCGATTCCGCCCTGCGTGAACTCAAGACGCTCCAGGGGCTCGTTCGAGAGAGGCTGACGGGCTAGTTGGGTTTGGGGTCGAACAGGTGTTCGTAGAGGATCTTCTCGGCAATTCGCGTGCTCTGCGGATTCCATGAACCGGACGAAACCCTGCGGCGCATCTCTTTGACCTTGTCTCGCCGGATGTCAGGAACACGCCGGACGCATTCGAGAACCCAATGAACGGATATCTGGAGCATTTTGATCGTCGGGTCCTTTCCCGCAAGCGTTGCCGAACCTTCGCTGTCTGTTTCCTTTCTATGAAGATCGGATATTCGCACGCCTTGCATTAGCCGGAAAAGGTTTCATTTTCGTAACAAGCACGGGGGCTTATGTGACAAGAGGCGAAAGGCGAAAGAGTCAAGGGGAAAGGGCTGGATGACGTTTTGAAGAAGGCATTCCACAGGCACATGGATGAAGGCGGGAGTTCTTTTGATTCGCTCTTCAATACATGATCCACCCCTTTCACCTTTCGCCTTTGCCCTTTCGCCTGGGACTATCGGCGCGGCGTAGCGGATGGATGTGCTCAGGGTGGTCCTGCTAGGAAAAGGAACTGAGGATCTTACCCCGAAGCCTGAGGACGGCCTTCGTGTGGATCTGGGAAATCCTTGATTCGGTAATGTCCAGGACCTCCCCGATTTCCTTCATGTTCAGGTCAGCGTAGTAGTAGAGAGAGACCACGATTCTCTCTTTCTCCGGAAGAACCTCGATGGCATTCTGGAGTACCTGTCGCACACGCCGTATGTTCAAGTCCCGAAAGGGATCGGTCCCCTTCCAGAAATCCGAGGGAATCTCCCCGGTGGTTCCGTCGAGCTTCTCGCGCCCCGTGATCTCATCCCAGTTGATAAGCGAGATCGAACGGACACGGTCGACAAGCTTGTAAAACGACTCCCGTTCGAGCCCAAGCTCCGCCATGACCTCTTCGTCCGTGGCGGACCGGCCTAGCTTCTGCTCGAGTTCGGCGTACGCTCGGCTCAGCTGATTCGCCTTCTGTCGGACGGACCGAGAGACCCAGTCCTGTGCGCGAAGTTCATCCAGGATCGCGCCGCGAATCCTGAATTCGGCATAGGTCTCGAAACGGACGCCTTTCTCCGGATCGAACTTCTCGATGGCATCCATCAGTCCGATAACCCCGGAATTGATCAAATCTTCCAGCTCGATGTGGCTTGGCAGGCGCATGGCGATCCGAAGGGCCAGATGCTTGATCATCGGAGCGTACTTCTCGATCAGGCGATCTCTCTCTTTCAGGGAGACCCTAGGGGGTCGCGTTTTCTTCTTTTTTTTCGCGGTGGTCGTGGCTTTTTCCGTCAAGGGAAACCTTCGACTAAGATGAGAAGGCCGACGAGGCCAGGGGAACAGAACCTTTACATTACGGACCAGATGACGGGCCAGCGAGCATTTTCCCGCCTAAACATAAAAGATTGGCTTTCATCTGTCAAATCTATAGGGGCTGCCGCCCACGGGGAAGAGAATGGGGACAGCCACCGATCTCTGTAGCTCACTAGGGAGTTTGGGGACAGTCACCGATCTCGAACCCTCGGACTCCGTTAGAAACAGAGATCGGTGACTGTCCCCAAACTCCTGTCCCCAAACTCCTCACCAGCCTCCCTGGCCATCCCCGACCTCTGCAGGGCGGCAGCCCCCATAGATCCGATGGTATAGGGACCAGTTGAACAGAACCTTCTTGACATAGATACGGGTCTCTCGATACCGGATGCCCTCCACGAATTCGTCCGTCTCTGCGGAGGGCATGAAGGCCGTCCACCGAGCCACCGCGCCGGGGCCGGCATTGTACGCGGCGAAGACCTTGGGCCAATCTTCCTCGTACCGGCTCGCAAGGCCTTCCAGGTAGGCGGTGCCGATCGTTACGTTCACTTCCGGATCCTGGAGCGATGCTACGCCGAAACCCTCCAGGCCTATCTTCTCTGCCACACGTCTTCCCGTGGCGGGCATGATTTGCATCAGGCCGATTGCCCCGGCAGGGGAAATCGCGTCGTGCATGAAGACGCTTTCCTGGTGGATCAGCCCGGCCACGAGAAACGGGTCCAACCCTCTCTGTCGCGCCTTCTCCTGAATGTCGAACCGGGCCGGGAAGGGATAGAGCAGGTGCAGGAATCGCTTCGCGTCCGGGTCTCGCGCGTAAATCCCTTCCTCGAGGCGGGGGGCGAGGAGCCCTTCCCGCCTCGCGAGTCTCAGCCCCTTCAGATAGTCCCCGGCCAGGCAGTACGCCTGGACCCAATCCTCCTGCGTCACCCCCTCAGCCCGCGCGCCTTTGCGCAACCAATCCAGCCTCGCAACCGCATCCTTCAGAAGGCCGGTTTCCACGAGCAACGGCAGAGCCGGATCCGCGAGTTTCTCAAAAACCTTCGGTTCCCCCGGATCGTTTGCCTGTACACCAACACCCTCCGCCTGGGGGACAATGATTTCCTTCAGTGCCTTACCGGTGAGTCGCCACTCCGCCAAAACACTGTAGAAACTGTCCGGATATCCGTTTCTCGTCCTCTCATAGACCACGCGGCTTTCGGCCAACCGGCCCGCTCTCTGCAGACACCGGGCCTGCCAGTACAGGGCGCGCGGAATACTGAGGTCCCAGACCTCTTCCAAGACGCACTCCCTCAGATGGTCGGCACAAGCCTCGTACTCGCCCAGCAGGTAATAGCACCAGGCCTCACCCCAAGCCGCCTCTTCTTCCCAGCTCGTGTCCGGAAAGAGGAACCGCGTCTCCCGGTATTGGCGGATCGCTTTCTTCAGGTGTCCTGCTTCAAAATGAATCCGGCCCAAGATGAAGCCAGCCCGGCCGGCCTCCTGTGTGTCGGTATACTCCTCGACCAGGTGGGTGAGGACGGGAAAGGCTTCCTGGTTGCGGTCTCTTCTCCAGAAGCCTCTGCCCACCACCAACAACCCCTCAGGAATCGCCCCAGACCCAGGGTACTTCTGCATCAACGAACGGAGTACCGCGTGCGCTTCTTGCAGATCTCTCCGGCCCGCGTGGGCAATGATCTGATTCAGAAGAAGGCTCTCTCGCTCTGTCCGGGACATGGGCAGGCCCTGGAGTTCCTCGTAGAATGTCAGCGCTTCTGTATAGGCTCGCTCCCGGAGGCAGAATTCTGCCTCCTTCCTGAGGTAGGTCGTCCTCGACATGGACTCGATCCATTCAGGATGCTCTTCGATGATCTTCCTGGCACGATGTTTGGCCCTTCGACCCTCCTGGGATCGCGGCCACTTCTCCCGGATTCTCTGGTAGTTCGCGTAGGCCTCGGAGGACCGTTCCAATTGTTCCAGCGACTCCCCGTATCGCAGCCGAACCTCGGCAAACTCCTTTTTCTCGAGGTAAGCCTCGTACGCCCGCGAGGCGAGCCAGTAAGCGGAGCTCTTCTGGTATCCTTCCGCCTCGATATACGCCACCCTGTCGATGAGGAGACTCTCCGGAAAACGCTGCTGGAAGGCCTTGCAGAAACCGAGAGTCTCGGCTACATGTTCGGCCTTCCAGTGGGACCGGAGGAGGTAGAAGTAGGGGTACTCCTCCCAGTCCGTGGGGGTTCGCAGGGACGTTTCAAGATGGGCTATCGCCTCTTCGTACCGTTTCTCTTGGTAGGAGGAGATCCCCTTCCGGAAAGACTCCTCCGGGGTGTTCTCAGAGGGTCGGTTCTCTGTGTCGGGACCCTCGGCTGTCGAAAGGCCCGTCAGATGCAACCATGCAAACAGAAGGAACCCGAACCACGCCACCCGTCTCTTGCCGCGTACCCACATGCGCTGATTGTCCCTTCTTGCCTTCAGGCCCTCACCCCCGAACCCTACCCGCGGGATTCACCGGCACAGAAGAACGAGGCCCCTCATCCGCACACGGGCCAAGGGTCCTCTGTTGCTCGCTATCCTTGATAATTCAAGGGGTTTCTTGCAGAGACAAGCCTTATGTCACATTTCTGTACAGCGAGTCATCTTGAGTTCGGGAACGGAATCTGTTATACAAAGTAACCATGAAAGGCAACCTTGGATGAAACCTTCTGATTTTCTTACCCCAGATCTTATCAGGTTGAACCTTCAGTCGTCCACCAAGGAAGAGGTCCTCAAAGAACTCGTCTGGATGCTGGACGTGCGCGAGGAATACAGGCCCATCCTCTTGGACATGGTCCTCCAGAGGGAGGCATTGGGCTCCACCGGGTTGGGGGAAGGAGTGGCCATCCCGCACGGTCGATCGCTGATCGTGAATCATCTTCATCTGGTCTGCGGCCTATCGCAAAAGGGAATCTACTTTCAGGCCGTCGACAGAAAGAAGGTGAACCTCTTCTTCCTTGTCATTGCCCCCCACAGAGAGGTATCCAACCAGTACCTCCCCCTCCTAGGAAGCATTGCAAAACTCGCAAGCGATCCTGAGAATATCGAACGACTGCGAAATGCACAGACGCCTGAACAATGCCTGGAGATCTTGGAACAGATTTGCTCGTAGGCCAACAGCCCGTGAAAACCCCGGTTTTTCGAACCGCTTTGACTCTTAACAGAAAACAAGACCCCCTCCTTTGACGGGCTGATCTTCTTCCGATCACCCGGCCCTGAGGAACACGGTCTCGAGAGGAATGCGATTTATGAACGCGGAGTTGGAGTTGCTGATCAAGCTTCATGACCTGGACATCATGATCCGGGACGCAACGGAAGAGCAATACGCGAGTGAAGAGCGGGATATGGGGTTCGTCCTCCGCAACCTCACTTCCCTCCAACAGGCACACGACAAACTGCGGGAACAGGTCTCGCCGGATACGCTCCGTCACTACGATCGCCTGTTCGCAAAGTATGGCAGATCCATCGCACCGGTCAACGACGGCGTCTGTTACGGCTGTTTCATGCAGCTCCCGACCCTGTTTGTTCAGGAATCCAAGCAGAACGAGGGGCTCGAGGTCTGTCCCAAGTGCCGTAAATACCTCTATTGGCTGTAGTAAGCCAGCCGAGGACGTCTGTCTCCGGAGTTGTGCTTGTACCTGCAGGTAAGAGGTGAAAGGGACAAGGCGAAAGGGATGGATTACGTATTGAAAAGGGAATTCCCGGACGTTCTTGCTCTCAGCCACTCACCTGATAAGAATACCTTCTTCACAATTTGAACCACCCCTTTGACCTTTACTCTTTCACCTTTGACCTCACAATTGGGTGTGTTCCGCAAGGGTCTGGTATTGACGGAGCGGCAACCCTTCTGTTACCTATAGGAATAGCGTTGTCATTCGCCTGCCCCATCGAAGGCCCCTGTTTCTATAGGGGGTTGCTCGAGACAGGACCGAGGAGAACTTCCGGGCAGGAATCCAGCAAGCGACAGTTCGTCTTCGACACGGTTGAGACGAGAAGGATGGTGAAAGAGCAATGGGAGAAGAACGAGGGACCTGGGAAGCAAAGAAAGGCCTGGCCCAGATGCTGAAGGGCGGGGTCATCATGGACGTAACAACCCCTGAACAGGCCAAGATCGCGGAAGACGCCGGCGCTTGTGCGGTGATGGCCCTCGAAAGGGTCCCCGCGGACATCCGGGCGGAAGGGGGAGTGGCCCGCATGGCAGACCCCGAGGTGATCGTCCGGATCCAGGAATCGGTCACGATCCCCGTGATGGCCAAGGCACGCATCGGGCACTTCGTGGAGGCACAAGTCCTCGAAGCCCTGGAGGTCGACTACATCGACGAATCCGAGGTCCTGACCCCCGCGGACGAGAAGAACCACATCGACAAACACGACTTCAAGGTGCCCTTCGTGTGCGGGTGCCGGAACCTTGGAGAGGCCCTCCGGAGGATTTCAGAGGGGGCCGCCATGATCCGGACGAAGGGGGAGGCGGGTTCGGGAGACATCGTTGAAGCGGTTCGGCACATGCGAAAGGTCCAGGGACAGCTCCGGTGGGTGAAGTCCCTGCAGCCGGACGAGCTGTACGCTGCGGCCAAAGAGCTACAGGCCCCCGTACAACTCATCATCGAGGTTGCCCGAACGGGGGGCTTTCCTGTGGTCAATTTCGCGGCCGGAGGCGTTGCCACCCCTGCAGATGCCGCTCTCATGATGCAGCTGGGAGCGGACGGCGTCTTTGTCGGCTCCGGAATCTTCAAGTCAGAGAACCCTGCGGCCCGCGCCAAGGCCGTCGTAGAGGCAACCACGCACTTCAACGATCCGGCCAGGATTGCTCGTGTCTCCCGTGGACTGGGAGTAGCCATGCGAGGCAGTCAGGTCTCGGACATCCCGGAGTCGGAGCGGCTCGCCGTACGCGGCTGGTAGAGACAGCATGAAGATCGGAGTCCTTGCCCTTCAGGGGGCATTCCGTGAGCACAAAGATATGCTGGAAATTCTCGGCATCCCGGCCGTCGAGGTCCGACAACCCGAAGACCTCCAAGGATGCGACGGATTGATCTTGCCGGGGGGAGAAACCACCACCCAGAGAAAGCTGGCACATTCCTACGGGTTGTGGGATCCGCTGGAAGAGCTCGGCAGACAGGGGATTCCCATCCTGGCTACCTGTGCGGGCCTCATCCTGCTGGCAGAACGCATCGACGGAGAACCGGGTTCATCCCTGGAGCTCCTGGACGTCGATGTGCGCCGGAATGCCTACGGGCGGCAGGTCTTCAGCTTCGAGACCCTCCTCGCTGTCCCAGGTTTCGCAGATCCTTCCAGGTCTCAGGATCCGTTTCGCGCGATCTTCATTCGCGCACCCCGTATCGTCCGGGTCGGTCCGGACGTCTCGGTACTTGCCTCGCACGAGGGGGAACCCGTGGCCGTGGAGCAGGGAAACATCCTCGGCCTCTCCTTCCATCCTGAGCTCACCCAGGACAATCGTTTCCACGCGTACTTCCTCGAGGCCGTTCAGAGACGCAAGGCTGCTCAGACGGGGCAGACGCCGGACGGCGAGATGCGGGCGGCCGTGGGAAACCACTGCTGAACATGCGAGGGAAGGACTATTCCCCCATGAAATAGAAGGGATGCATCGCTTCGTGCCGTTCTTCAAAGGCTCGAATCCGTTCTTCCTGATGCAGGCTTAGCTCGATGTCGTCCCAACCGTTCATCAGGCATTCCTTGCGGAACGGGTCTACCCCGCTGAAGGAAACCACGCTGCCATCCCGTGCCCTCACCTCCTGGGCGTCCAGGTCGGCCGTAAGCCTGGTGCCTTCATTCCCTTGTACGTAGGCGAAGAGTCTGTCGATCTCGTTTTGCGGCAGGATCACGGGGAGGATCCCGTTCTTGAAACAGTTGTTGAAGAAGATGTCTGCAAAGGAGGGGGCGATCACGACACGAATGCCGAAGTCGAGAAGCGCCCAGGGCGCATGTTCCCGGCTGGACCCACAGCCGAAATTATCGCGCGTGAGGAGGATGCTCGCCCCTTTGTATCGTGCCTGATTCAGCGAAAACTCCGGGTTCTCCTCTTTTCCCTCATCGTCGAGGTATCTCCAATCGTGGAAAAGGTGAATACCAAAACCCGTCTTCGTTATCTTCTTCAGGAATTGCTTTGGGATGATCTGGTCCGTGTCAACGTCCGACCGGTCGAGTGGAACCACAATCCCCTCATGGATTCTCAAGGGATCCAAGATACCCTCCTACAGACAATCACGCACATCTACAAAACGCCCTTCCAGGGCTGCTGCCGCTGCCATGGCCGGGCTGACCAGGTGGGTCCTTCCTCCCTTTCCCTGCCTGCCTTCGAAGTTCCGGTTGGACGTGGAGGCGCACCGCTCGCCGGGCTCGAGGATGTCCTCGTTCATTCCGAGGCACATCGAGCATCCGGCGAAACGCCAGTCGAAACCTGCTTCTCGAAACACCTCGCCCAGGCCTTCCTCTTCCGCCACTCGGCGAACCTCCTCGGATCCGGGAACAACCATCGCACGCACAGAAGGGTGCACCTTCTTGCCCTTCACAACATCTGCGGCAGCGCGCAGATCCTCTATCCTCCCGTTCGTGCACGACCCGATGAAGACCTTGTCGACCCGGATATCGGTTATTCTGGTTCCGGGCTCGAGCCCCATGTACGCAAGGGCCCTGCGGACCCCTTCCCTTTCCGTCTGGCTCTCGAGAACGTCCGGGTCCGGCACACTTCCCTCGATGTCCGTCACCATCCCCGGGTTTGTGCCCCATGTAACCTGCGGAAGAAGATCCCCCGCGTTCAACTCCACCCGCTTGTCGAACTCTGCCCCGGGATCCGAACCGAGGGTCTTCCAGTAGACAACTGCCTTCTCGAACATGGACCCCTTCGGCGCATACTCTCTTCCGCCCAGGTACTCGAAGGTCTTTTCATCCGGGGCCACCATCCCGGCCTTTGCCCCGGCCTCGATGCTCATGTTGCACACCGTCATCCGGCCCTCCATGGACAGGGACCGGATCGCCTCGCCCGCATACTCGATCACGAAACCCTGCCCCCCCACGGTGCCGATCGCCCCGATGACCGCCAGGATGATGTCTTTCGGAAACACCCCCTTGTTCAGACTCCCCTCCACCTGGACCAGCATGCTCCCGGCCTTGTACTGTCGGAGGGTCTGCGTTGCCAGCACGTGCTCCACCTCGCTCGTCCCGATACCAAAGGCCAGGGCACCGAAGGCCCCATGGGTACTCGTGTGAGAATCCCCGCAGACAATGACCGCCCCCGGAAGGGTGAACCCCAGTTCCGGGCCGATGATGTGACAGATTCCCTGCTGGGGGTCTGACAGATCGAACACCCGAATCCCGAATTCCTCGCAATTCGCGACCAGGGTCTCCATCTGCAACCGGGCGACCGAATCTGCGGCCTGCATGTCCCGTGTGTGGGTGGGAACATTGTGGTCCATCGTGGCAAGGGCGAGATCTTTCCGTCTCACCTGTCGGCCTGTCATCCTCAAGCCCTCGAAGGCCTGGGGGGACGTCACCTCGTGGATCAGATGGCGGTCCACATAGATCAGGGGGGCCTGCGCTCCATCGTCTACAACCAGATGGTCGTCCCAGATCTTGTCGTACATGGTTCTCGGCTTCGGCGATTTCGATTTCATGGCATCCATTCCGGCAAAACGCCTGTCCGCAGGCGGGCGCTCGTGATCGTAGCGGGGTCTCCTCTGTCAGAGAAAGCAATCTTGTATCTTTTCGACGCCAAAGTCCAGCCGTGCTATTCTCTGTTCCCGATTACATAGCCTTGCCGTTAGGTATTAGGTGTAAGGTGTTAGCCCTCCCAACCACGCCGTCCGGTACGCTCCCGGGGAAGCAAGGGCTGGGAGCTAATACCTAACACCTAATACCTAGCACCCATTTTGCTTTGATTCGGTTTTTCGGCTAAAGGACACAACATGGCCAAGCACATCGGAATCGCGGCATGCAGCGCGGAAGGAGCGGCGCTCTGTTATCGAACGATCTGCGCGGAAGCGCCTCGTGAGATGGGCGAACACATGCATCCTGAGATCACGATGCATACACACCCTCTCGGCGAGTACATGACCCACATACGGCCGGGAAACTGGAAAGAGGTGGCCCGCCTGATGCTGTCCTCCGCCCGGGCCCTTGCCGAGGCCGGGGCCGACTTCGCCATCTGCCCGGACAACACGATCCACGAGGCCTATGACCTGGTCGCACGCGACTCCCCCATTCCCTGGCTTCACATAGCCGATTCCGTGGCCCGGGAGGCAAAGTCTCGTGGATGCGACCGGCTGGCCATCACCGGTACAAAATACCTGATGACCGGCCCCGTATATCCGGAGAAACTGGGAGAGGCCGGGATTACGTGCGAGATCCCGGAGCAGCAGGATCGAGAGCGGATGGATCGGATCATATTCACGGAACTCGTCAACGGTATCTTTCTGGAAGACTCCAGGGTGTACTTCAATGAGGTGATTCAGAAGCTCGCAAATCTTGGCTGCACGGCAGTCGTTCTCGGCTGTACGGAGATCCCCCTTCTGGTCGACCCGGACGATTGTCCCTTGCCCACACTCGACTCGACCCGGCTGCTGGCCAGGGCGGCCCTGAAAAAGGCGCTGGAAACGGACCTTTCGGAGCCGAGTTCGTCACGATAGTGCGTTGGCTTTCGGGCACGGGCACGGAACCTCTGGAGCAAGGATCACTCCCGCAAGTCGAGGCATCGATCTCCTCAAGGAGGCAACATGGACGACGTCGACCATGGCTTCGTGGGGAGGCATCTGTCTCGTGAGGAGGAAGAATGAACCGTATCGCCCATCGTTTCGTGGAAACCAACGGGATCCGGATGCACATTGCAGAGCAGGGGGAAGGCCCGCTCGTCATCCTGTGCCACGGCTTTCCGGAGAGCTGGTATTCGTGGCGACACCAGCTGGCCGCCCTGGCTGAAGCAGGCTTTCATGCAGTCGCACCTGACCAGCGGGGCTACGGCCAGACAGACCGGCCCGAGCCGATCGAGGCGTATCACATCCTCGAGTTGACCGCAGACATGGCAGGCCTCGTGCACGCCCTGGGCGAAGAGCAAGCGACCATCGCGGGCCATGACTGGGGTGCGCCCATTGCCTGGCATTGCGGGTTGCTCCGACCGGACCTGTTTCCCGCCGTCGGCCTGCTCAGCGTGCCCTACCTGCCCCGCCCCTGGGAGGATATGCGGCCCACAGATGCGATGCGGGCCATGGTGGGAGAAAAAGAGTTCTACATGCTCTACTTTCAGGAACCCGGCAAGGCGGAGGCAGAATTCGAGGCAGACGTCCGGACCGCCATGTGCATGCTGCTCTATTCCGGCTCCGGGGACGCACCTCCCAAAGGGCGCTGGCGCGCTATCTTCGAAAAAACCGAAACCCTCCTGGACACGTGTGTCATGCCGGACAAACTCCCGGGCTGGCTCAACGAACAGGACATCGACTTCTTTGCGGGCGAGTTCGTGCGGACCGGCTTCCGGGGAGCCCTCAACTGGTACCGGAACATCGACCGGAACTGGGAGCTGACACCCTTCCTTCGAGGCGCCAAGCTCAGCCAGCCGCTTCTGTTCGTGGCCGGGGAGGAAGACGGAGTCATCACGCTGTACCGGCACAACTTTGACCGGATGGAAGAGGCCGTTCCCAACCTGTGGAACAAGGTTCTCGTGCCGGGAGCAGGGCACTGGATCCAACAGGAGCGCCCGAAAGAGGTCAATGCACAGCTTATCGAGTTCCTGCAAAGATGACCGCGGAAACCCTTTCTTCCCTCGCAGCCGGCATCGTCCTCGGCCTGTCCGCCGGGTTCGCGCCCGGCCCGCTGCTCACCCTCGTCATCACCCAGACCCTCCGCCACAACGTTCGAGAGGGGGTAAAGGTTGCCATGGCCCCCTTGATCACGGATCTGCCCATCATCTTGGTGACCCTGGTCGTGCTGAGCCGGCTGAGCGATTTCGATCGACTGCTGGGCTTGATTTCCCTCGTGGGCGCCGGGTATGTCTTCTACCTCGCTTACGAGAGCATCCGCACGGGCCCGGTGACCCTCAAAGATTCCCAAGACCAGCCCCGATCCATTCGAAAAGGAGCGATGATCAATGCCCTGAACCCCCACCCGTACCTCTTCTGGGCCACCGTTGGGGCACCATTCCTCCTGAAAAGCGGGCAAGCAGGACTCTTGGCACCCTTCCTTTTTCTCCTCGGATTTTATCTGTTCCTTGTGGGCTCAAAGGTGTTTCTCGCCGTCGTGGCAGGCAAGTCCCGGGCGTTTCTGACGAAGAGGGGATACATCTGGACCATGCGGTTCCTCGGATGTCTGCTCGGCGCCTTCGCTGTCTTCCTCCTCAAGGATGCCCTCACTCTGTTGCGAATCCTTCCGGCAGTGTAATACCCTTTCCATGGGAACATCTCACCGAAACGAGCAGACAACGCATCTGATCGATTCTTTCGGCGTCCGCGTAGGATCGATCCCCGGGACATTTCGAGGAGACATCCATGCATTCCGGTAGGAACGATGCCCTCCGGGCAAAGTGGGCTATCCGGTCGTCCGGCACCCCATGCTTCACTACCCTGAGGATCCGAATGTGTACGGCTTGAAGTACCAGTGGCTGGTAGGACCCGAGATCATGGTGGCGCCTGTCGTGGACGAGGGCGACAACGATGTGAATGCCTGCCTTCCCGCGGGCGAGACCTTCGAAGCCAACCTTCGGGCAGAGGGGATCATCTCCTGGGAATAGGCGGGCTATGCCTGGTCCGGGAACATGGCCTCGTCCATCCTCGAAAAAGCCTGCTCGTTCCTTCGGATGGCCTCGATCTTCCCGTGCACGAGGGGCAGAAGCGAGCCTACGTAAAACCTTGCCGTGTCGAGCTTGCCGGCATAGAAGGAATCATCGCCGCCCGCCTCCGCCCCGTTCCGACAGGCGACCCTTGCCTGCCACAGGAACATCCACCCGAGAACGACGTCGCCGAAGATTTCGAGATAGGGTGTGGCCCAGGAGTAGGCCGCATAGGCATCTCCGGATGAGGCCTGTGCAAGCAGTTCCGTTGTGACGGCCTCCAGGGCCGCAATCGCGTCGCTCACGTCACCGGCATAGCCAGCCAATTCGGGCACCTTGCCAGCATCAGCCACGTCATTGCGCATTCTCGTGAGTAGCGTCTTCAGGGCTGCGCCCTCCCGCATACGGATCTTCCTGCCGAACAGATCCAGGGCCTGGATTCCGTTGGTCCCTTCGAAGATGGTGGCGATCTTGCTGTCGCGGGCGAACTGCTCCACCGCGTACTCCGTGCAGTACCCGTATCCCCCGTGTACCTGGAGGGAACGGGTACACACGTCGAATCCGCGTTCCGTGGAGTAGGCCTTGCAGATGGGGGTCAACATGTCCACAAGGTCTCGCCACATGGACTTCTCCTCTTCATCCGCCGCCACGGACATCCTGTCCATGCAGTAAACGGTGTAGAAGATCAACGCCCGAAGGCCTTCCGTGTTGCACTTCATCCACAAGAGGTTGCGTCTCACATCCGGGTGCCGGATGATCGGCACCTGTTCCGGACCTCGGGTACCGAAGGCCGGGCCCTGCAGTCTCTCGCGGGCAAAGGCGAGTGCGTGCAGGTACGCCGTGCTCCCCTGTGCCTGGCCCTGCAGGCCGACCAGGATCCGCTGCTCGTTCATCATGTGAAACATGACGACGATGCCCTTCCCTTCCGGGCCGAGCAATTCCCCCTTGCAGTCCCCATTGTCACCATAGTTCAGGACACAGGTAGCGGACCCCTTGAAGCCCATCTTGTGCTCGATCCCGCTGCACGTCACATCGTTCTCTTCCCCGAGCCGCCCGTCCGCGTCCACCTGTTTCTGGGGAACCACAAAACAGGATAACCCCCGGGTTCCTTCCGGGTCCCCCTCGATCCGCGCGAGGACGATGTGGACGAGGTTCTCGGTCACATCCTGATTCCCGCCTGTAATGAAGATCTTGGTCCCCTGGATGGAGAACGATCCATCCGGATTCCGGATCGCCTTTGTGCGGATGCTGCCCACGTCGCTTCCTGCCTGGTCCTCTGTAAGGTTCATGGTTCCTGCATAGCGACCCTCGTAGAGGGGACCCATGTATCTTGCTTTCTGTTCTGCCGTTCCGTAGACCTCGATCACCTTCGCCGCGCTGTGGGTCAGCCCCATGTAGCCGGTCAGGGCGTAGTTGGCCGCAAAGAACATCTCTTTGCAGGCAAAATCCACGACAACCGGAACCGACTGGCCACCCACCGCCTCCTCCTCACACATGCTGAGCCAGCCTCCCTCGCAGAACTTCCTGAAGGGCCCATGGAAGGGTTCGGGAATCTTCACCTTGCCGTCTTCCCATCTGCAACCGATCTCGTCGCCCTCGCCGTTGACCGGCATGAATTCGTTCACCGCAAGCTTCTCGGCTGCCTCAAGGATCATGTCAAAGGTTTCCCTTGAGTGATCCTGAAATCGCTCGGACTTGCACAGGTCTTCAACATTGAGTTGTTCGTAGAGCACGAATCGAGCATCGCGCGCGTCTGTCAGCTTGTTCCCCATCTTCCATCTCCTTCCCCGGCTCGGGTTCAAACGATCTAGTCTACATTCAGGGCCTTTTTCGGGTCAAATCTTGACCCGTCCGGTCAATCCGCTGGACCTCGTCTTGGTTGACACACAGACGGGCTGTCCCCTATGGTCAGGTGGCCCCCCACAGAAGGAGCAACACAATTTCGTACAAGAATATGACCCTCTACTTCATGACCGGCACAGGAAATTCTTTCAGGGCAGCGACCTGGATGGCGGAGGCAGCGCGGCGCCAGGGAACCGATGCAACCGTCCTTCCCTATGAACGGGCGTGTGTGGAGGAAGAAGTCGAGTGCGGCCCGGGTCAACTCCTGGGAATCGTAATGCCCACCCACGGGTTCACATCACCCTGGCCGATCATTCGATTTGCCTTGGGGCTGCCGCGGGGCCGAGGCACCCATGCCTTCGTAGCCCCCACGCGGGGGAGTTTCCGGATCGGGCGTGTCTGCATTCCGGGTTCGGAGTGCACGGCGGCCTACCTCATCGCCCTCATTCTGTGGTTGCGGGGCTATTCCGTGCGCGGTGTCAGGGGAATCGACATGCCACTGAACTGGATGGCTCTGTTTCCGGGGCTCCACCCGAAAAACGTGGAGGTGATCCGCTCACGGGCCCAGGGACAGGTCTCAGCGTTCATGGACTCGGTCCTGTCCGGATCCCGCTGCTTTCGCTGGGGCACTTTCGGGCACCTCCTCTTCGGCCTGCTCCTGATGCCCATCTCGGTCATGTATTTGTTGCTCGGCAGGTTCTACCTGAGCAAGCTCTTCTTCGCCAATTTCCGCTGCAACGGATGCGGCCTCTGTGTCGAGAACTGCCCCAAAGGGGTTCTTCGGATGTGGGGGAAGGATCCGGGCAGGCCTTACTGGACCTACAGTTGCGAGAGTTGCATGCGTTGCATGGGCTACTGTCCGGAGCAGGCCGTGGAGGCCGGCCACTCTGTGGGCGTGATCCTGTACTACGTAACAATGGTCCCCATGTCTACCTGCGCCCTGAACCTGCTCGACGATTCAATCCCGTGGCTCGCGAACCTGAAAGGTACGGGGGCGGAATGGATCCTCCAGTATCCGTACGTCCTGTTCTCCATGTTTCTCGCCTACTGGATCCTCACGCACCTGATTCGGATCCCCCTGATCAACAGGGCCTTTACTTACACGACCCTGACACACCTGTATCGCCGCTATCACGAGCCGGACACAGCGCTCAGAGACATCAAGGTCCGGAAGGATAGCCCTCGTTGAACGCACAGGCCTTCGTCTCTCGCTCTTGAAGATGTTGAGGGTTCGTGCAACATGCGTGGCTAGCGAAGTGACTTGGAAACGTCGCTATGTTTCCTTTACCGAGCTCGAGTTGTCCGGTACTGTCCTGGGTTCCGTCGGAGATTTGTGCAGGGCGACTTTGTAGGGGGAGGGAGAGACGGAGCCCAAGCAAATCGGAGACGGAACCCAGGACAGTGCCGAACGTCAAGCCTCTCGTGAAACATAGCGACGTTTCCAAGTCACGCCACTAGGGAACAAGGCCCTCTACGAAGGGCACTTCAAAGACCTTGTCATGCTGGATCGGGCCGTGGCCGAAATAGCCCTCTTCTCCAAAAAGCTCGCCGTGGTCTGAGGTGATGATGATCCACGTGTTCCTGGGCACCATGTTGAAGAGCCGTTCCACTACCTGATCGAGATACCTGACGGCCTCGACCTGCCTCTCCTTCAGGTAGGCGAGCTGATCTTCATCAAAAAACTCGGGTGGCTTTTCTTTTTTCAACTGGCCATCTTCGATCTGTTGGTCCATCTTCTTGACCACCCCGTGCACCCCGCTGATGTGGGGAAGATTCAGGCTTGCCATGTCCTCCGACGGCAGCGCGTACGGGTAGTGGGTCTCCCCTACGTTCAACAGGTAGAAGGACGGCCGGTCTTCCGGAAAGGTCATCTCGTCCAGCATGGCTGCCATATCGTTGTGCTTTTCCATGAGACGGAAGGTGTCGAACCCCCGGTTGATGGGCGTCTTCGGGTTCAGCACGGGAAGAGAGACCTTCGCGTGTGTCCTGTAACCCAGTTCCTTCTGGAGATAGATGGGCAGATACAGCTGGGGAACCAGCTTCCCGAAGTCGATTCCATCCGAACCGAGACGTTCGTTATAGCGGAAGAAATCATTCTTGTAGTATTCGGACGCGTAAACACGGGAAGGACTGACATGAGGCACCAGGCCCATGAGCAGGTTGTAGTGGGAAGGCGCCGTCCACGATGCGTAGCTGTACCTTCTTTCCACCTCGCCGAGCTTCTGGATCGTCTTGGGCGCAGCCTCCACGAAGGTGTCGTATCGACAGGAGTCAAAGACCACGATGACAAAGTTGTTCTTCGCCTTAGGCGAGGGAGATGCTGCCGGACCGGTGGGGACCGGCGCCGGGTCTTGATTCGGTGAGGGTTTCTTCTTGCCCAATCCCAGTATGCCCATGTTTCTTCCTTTCAGGGATTATTCATAGCTGTCTATCGTCCATTTTCATCTTATCGTCCACCACTGCCGTACAATGAAGTCAATAATATACTAAATCGAAGAAACTTGCAGGGCCACGGCCGTTGCAGCGGGGAAAATGCGGGCCAACTTGACAAAAATGCCCGTATAGCCTACTAATTTACTTCTTTGGGAGGATGAATTCCCCTGCTAGTGACGGCTCGGCTGCCGGGACCGGGCTCGAGCGGAAGGCTTTCCAGCGGCTGTCATAGCGAATCCTCGGTCGACCAGTGTTGCATTCGTCCCATCCCACCGACCCCGCACGGACATCGACAAGAGGACTGCGCCCCCTCGCGGGGCCTACGTGACCCAAACCGACGTTGCGGCGGGCCGCTTTCTGCCCGGCGCCCGGGGGTACGTGCGCGCGGGACGGACGGTCACAGGGCAGAAGAAGACTCACGAGACACGGAACTCCCCAGCTTGAGGAGGGACCCAAGGGTGGCAGAAAGAAGACGTTTCAACAAGGTATTGGTGGCAAACCGGGGGGAGATCGCGATCCGCATTTGTCGAGCCGTCCAGGAGGAAGGCCTGCGTGCCGTCGCGGTATACGAGACCCCGGACAAAGAATCCCGCCACATCATCACCGCCGATGAAGCGGTCTGGATCGGTCCGGGCCCCCGCAAGGAATACCTGGACATCGATCGCGTGATCTGGGCGGCCAAGGTGAGCGGCAGCCAGGCCGTGCACCCGGGCTACGGGTTCCTGGCGGAGAACCCGGAGCTCTCCCGCGCGTGCGAAGACGAGGGATTGATCTTCGTCGGCCCCCCGGCCGAGGTCATTCAGGATCTGGGCGACAAGACGATATCGCGGAGAATCGCCGAAGAGGCGGGCGTTCCGGTCATCCCTGGAAGCGGCATCCTGCCTGCCGGGGAAGAGGGTGTCCAGGCTGCCATCGCCTTTGGCGGACGGGTCGGGTTTCCCCTGATGCTCAAGGCGGTGGCCGGAGGGGGCGGCCGGGGAATCAGGAGGGTGACAGGGCCCGGGGAGTGCGCCGAGCAGATGCCCATGGCCGAGAAAGAGGCGCTGGCCGCTTTCGGAGACGGACGGCTCTACCTGGAGAAGGCGATTGTAAGGCCCCGCCATCTGGAGGTGCAGATCCTGGCCGACGAGTCAGGCAAGATGATTCATCTTGGAACCCGCAATTGCTCGATCCAGAGAAGGCACCAGAAGCTCGTGGAGGTGGCGCCCGGGTTGATGGGCCCGGAGCTCGAGGAGAGCATCTGCGAGTCCGCCTTGCGGTTTGCAGCGCGGGCAGGGTATCGAAACGTGGGCACCGTCGAGTTCCTGGTCGATGAGGACGGTTCCTTCTACTTCCTGGAGATCAACACCCGCCTCCAGGTGGAGCACACGGTGACCGAGGTCATCACGGGGATCGACATTGTCAGGCACCAGTTGAGGATCACCCAGGGGGTGCCGATCGACATCGACCAGGAGGAGGTCTCCTGCCGCGGCTATGCCATCGAAATGCGGATCAACGCAGAGGACCCTCAGAAGGACTTCATGCCGGAGTGCGGGAAGGCGGTCTCTGTCTACCAATCCCCGGGCGGGCCGGGTATCCGGCTCGACGGGTTCGTTTACCAGGGCTACGAGATCCCGGCAGACTACGATTCTCTCCTGGTCAAACTCACCGTGTACGGATACACGTGGGGGGAGGCGACCAGCCGGCTCGAACGGGCCTTGAGGAACTTCGTCATCGTGGGACCCAAGACAACCATTCCCTTTTACAGGCGCCTCTTGAAGGAGAAGGAGTTTCAGCAAGGGAAGTTCGACACGGAATACCTCGACCGGCACCCGGAGCTGTTCAAATACGGAGCCATGGACCGGGAGGAGGCGAAGCTGGCAAAGCTGCTGGCGGAAATCCACCACAAGAAGCACAATCCCTTTGCCGCATAGAAGAGGCGAAGAGAAGCGGCAACGTATAGGTTGAATCAGGGAGTTGAACATGGAAAGGACAGGAAGCATAAGGCCGGAGATGAGCCCCGAGGAAGGGCTGCGCGTCCTGCGCAGTTCCCGCGGGTACTTCTTGACCAACACCGCCAGGGATCTTTCACAGTCGGATTACAAGAACCGCATCCTCCCGCGCACGGACCTCCTCGTGGCGGAGGAGAGGGACCGGGCCGGGTTCTTCTCTTTGGAGATCACAGGCGGTGCGAGTGTTCACGTAGATCTGCTGCGCAAGCAGATCAATCCCTTCGAGCGGCTGCGGCTGCTCCGAACCCGGATGCCGCGAACCTTGTTCCAGACGCTGTGCCGGGGCGTGAACCTGTTCGGCTACCGTCCTTACCCGGAGAACGTGGTGCGCCTCACGGTGCAGTCCTTCGCGCGTTACGTAGACGTGTGGAGGGTCTTTGACTTCATGAACCACGTACCGAACATGGTGCCGGTCTTCGAAGAGGTCAAGAAGGCGGGCAAGTACCTCGAGCCTTCCGTCTGCTTCTCCACAGGCCCCGAACACACGGACGAGTTCTATGTGAAGAAGGCCGGAGAGATCCTGGATGTAACCGGGCCCGACATCATCCTGGCCATCAAGAACCATTCCGGGCTGGGCACGCCCGCTCGCATCCACACGCTGGTGTCGTCCCTGCTCGAGAGATATCCGGACTTGATCATCCACTATCACGGCCACAACACGGACGGAAACGACGTAGGACGCATCATGGCAGCCGTCAAGGCAGGGGCCCGGATCGTGGACGCTGCAGACCACGCCCTGACCGGCTTCTTCGGCCCGCCTCCTTTGCTGACGGTCGTCCAGACGCTCAAGGAGGAGGGATACGAAGCGGACGGGATCAGCGAAGAGGCGATCATCGCATCGAGCAATCTCCTCAAGGAGACACGCGCCGCATACGGAGCCTTCGAATCTCAGTTCAAGGGCTTCGATCCCACCGTACATATACACAAGCTTCCGGGCGGGGCCACGGGCTCGAGCTTCGAGCAGGCGGTGAAGGGAGATTTCCTGGACCGCATGCCCGAGATCCTGACCAAGGAGCTGCCGCGGGTGCACAGGGAATTAGGCAATTTCTGGAGCGTCACGCCCGGCTCACAGATCCTGTGGACCACCGCAGTAACGCACACCCTCACCGGGAAGCGTTACGAGAACGCATCGGAAGACTTGAAGAGGCTCCTGCTCGAACGCTACGGCCCTTTTCCCTTCTTCCGTCCCTCCGACGAGATCTACGAGGCGGTGTTTGGGCCGGACTGGAGGCGCATCCTCGCCTCCGAAGCGGGCGTCGAGGCCTGCGAGCCGATCGACGTGGACGCGGAGAGGCAGAAGCTCGAGGAAGCGTTGGGAAGACCTGCCGAGGAAGAGGAAGTGGTGCTCTATCTCCAGCATCCGCGGGACGCGGTCGAGTTCTTCAAGTTCGAAGAGGAATACGGGAAGGCCTATGTACTCCCGCCGGAGGTCTGGTTTCGGCAGGGCGGATTCTCTCCGGGTGAGACGGTCACCTTCGAGGACCATACGGGCAAGCATCACCAGATCGTCTTCGGCCCGAGTCACGAGCGGCGGGAAGGCGGCCGGCTCACCTACCTGATGGTGGACCACCACCTCGAACCCTTCACCTCCGAGCCGGAAGGCGAGGCGTCCAAAGAGAGCAAGCCCACCTTCACGGCCGAGGAGATCACCGCTCTGGCCGAGATGGGAGAGATCCGCTCCATCGCCAACGGCGTGGTCGCCGAGATGCACGCCAAGGAAGGCGACCGGGTCAAGGAGGGCGACCCACTCCTCGTACTCGAGGCGATGAAGATGCTCAACCGGATCGAAAGCCCGATCGAGGGCACGGTCCGGGAGGTGGCTGTGGCAGAGGGACAACAAGTGCAACCCGGTGACCTTCTCGTGAAGATCCGGCCGAGGAGCTCAAAGGATAGCTAAGGGCTGACAGGGTGCCGGCGAAAAGGTTGATAGGGAGACCGACAATGAGAGACGGAATCAGACTCGAAACCTTGAGGAAGAAGCTCCCCTACTACGAGCTTCGCAGGAAGGCAGGCGACAAGATCGAGATCGACTGGGAAGCCGAGTGGAAGCGGTTCGATGCCGCCCGTCTCTTCGATTTCGACCCGGCCTCCGTCTCGGACCCGGAACTCGCCGCCATGCGGGAACGGAGGGACGCCCTCCTCGAAGGGAACCAGGCGGCCCTGTCGATCCTCACGCGCGTGGTGGACGGCCTGTGTGGATACCCCATCACGCCTTCCACCCCGATCGCGGAGGGGTTTGCCACCACGGCCGCGAATGGGACGGAGAACCTTTTCGGTCACCGGTTGATGTATTTTCAGCCGAGTGACGAGCTCTCCGCTGTGGCAGCCGTGGAGGCCATGGCGAGCCAGGGGGGCCGTTATGTGGGCAACACCTCATCTCAAGGGTTGGCGCTCAAGACGAAGAACCTCTTTTCCGTTGCCGGAAAGCGACTCCCGGTTGTCATGACGGTCATGGCGAGGGAGCTGAACAAGGGGTCCTTGAGCATTCACGGCGGCCACACGGATTTCTACGGGGTGCGAAACGCGGGATGGGCGCAACTGGTATCCGAAGACAACCAGGAGCTCCACGAACTGCTGCCCGTCGCCTTCAAGGTGGCCGAACTCAGGCAAGTCATGCTCCCCTGCATGGTCATCGGGGACGGCTTCATCAAGAGCCACGCCCTGGAGAACATCCGGGTGCTCTCGGACGAATTTCTCCGCCATTTTGTGGGCCCGTCGAACCGTATGTACCAGCCGGGCTTTGATCTGTACACGCTGACCGGAACCCACACGGACACAGACCTGACCATGGAAGGACAGGTGGGGCAGGACTTTGCCTACCGGTTCCTGCGCAAGGCCTTCCTCGCCGCCATGCACGTGATGAATCAGCTGCTGGGCACCCGTCTCGAACTGGTGGAGCATTACCGGACCGAAGATGCGGACATGGTCATCGTGGTGATCGGGTCCGCTGCGGGCGTCGTGAAGGATGTGGTGGACTACTACCGGGACGTGAAAGGCTGGAAGATCGGGGTCACGAGACCGGTTCTCTTTACGCCCCCCTGTTACGAAGAAATCGCAATGGGTATAGGTGGGGCCAAGGCGGTCACCGTGCTCGAACGGGCTGCCATCGCTCACAATCAGCCTCTCCTGAGAGATGTTCAGGTGGCCCTGCAGGTCTCTCCCCCGGAGAACGGACAGATGCCTGCCGTGTTTCAAGGGGTCTACGGACTCGGCAGCAAGGATTTCAACAAGCATGACGTAGCCGCCGTGGTCGAGAACATGAAGGCTCACCTGGACGGCGAAGGGGGCCGCTCCCTCGAGGAATTCTACGTGGGCATCGAAGGCCCTTGCACCCTCAAGCCCGTCGAGCTCCCGGGCTACGAAGAACAGGAACTCGGGATGACCTTTGTGGGGGTAGGTGCCGAGGGCGTGAAGACCGCCCTCGAGACGGCCGGTCACATCTACGCACAAGACACGGGAGAGGGCGCCAAGCACATTCAGTCCGGCGCCAGGTACGGGGCGGCCCGGAAGGGCGCCGCCGTCTTCATGAACCTGCGCATCAGCGACGGCTCGATCCGAAACAGCTCGGAGTTGACGGAACGGGATGTGCTGGCCTTCTTCAACGACAAGTTCCTGGTGGATGATGTGCTCCGAGAGTACGTGGGAGGACTCAAGGAAGGCGGCCTGTTCGTCATCAACAGCACCCGGCCCGCGTCCGGGCTCCTGGCGTCCTTCTCGGAATACGTGCAAGCCCTCATCCGGGATCGGAAGATCCGGCTTGTTGCCTTCGACGCAACCCGGGCGGCGCTGGCCCACCTCGACCGGAACCTCCCCGGCGCAGCCATCCTGGGACTCATCAACAAGGGGATGGGGATCCTTCCCGAAGAGGTGTTCGAAGGGAAATTCGAGAAGATCATCGGTGCGAAACTCGCGAAGAAGGGGGGCAAGGGAATCGTTGAATCCAACGTTGCCCTCCTCCGGCACGGATCCGGGCAGACCGTTTCGGAAGCGGTCGGGTATGCGGCAGGGTCTCCCAGCAAGGCTGAGCGAGCAGCAGGCACGGAACCGACCCCGGTGGCCGGCCTGCCTGGAGAAGCGGCTCCCCTTCCCGTCGCGCTCGAGGAACAGGACGAACTGGGAACGATCAAGTCGGTTCACCTCATCCAAGCCTATGAAGAGACCTTCTACAAAGAGATCATCCAACCGATCTCCGCGGGCAAGAAGGTTCCCTGGGACAGGTTCCTGCCCCTGGTTCCGGGCGGCACGAGCAAGTACCGCGACATGAGCCACATCGCGACCCAGTTGCCGGTCTACGACCCATCGAAGTGCATTGCCTGCGGTCTCTGCGCGGCGACCTGCCCGGACTCGGCCCTCTACTGCACCATCACGGATCGTCCCATTCCGGAATCCGCCTCGCGATACTTCAAGGTCTTCAAGAAGCCGCCGAAAGGAATCCCCTGGGAGCGGTTCGCCATGAACATCAACGTGAAGAAGGGTTCCTGCAAGGGGTGCGGGATATGCGCGCAGGTTTGCCCCATGGACGCGCTGGCCATGGAACCGAAGGCCGGGCTCTCTGATGCGGCTTTCCTGCCGGACGCCTGCAAGGAGTTCGACATGACGGCTGAGGCGACTCCCTATGTGGACCGGATGCCGATCATGCAGCAGGTCCTCTTCGTCTTTTCGAAGCTCTACCCCGGAAGGCATACCCTCTGCCCGGGTTGCAGCGAAGGGACCATAAGCCTGCTGACCTTCTTCGCTGCGGAATCCCTGCGCAATCAACCGCAGGGGATCGCGACCTTTTATCAAGGGCTCAAGATCCTGTCCGAAAGAAACCGCCCGGCCATCGAACGAATGCTCCACAGCGGCTTCAACATCTACACGATCAATGCCACGGGGTGCAGTCAAGTCTCCGAATTGACCAACCCCTTCAACTCTCGGATCTACCGTTCCGGGCATTACGGTTTCGGGACGGCCTCCGCCGCGGCCCTGGGAGCCAAGTTCAGCCTCGACCAGGGCTATATGAACCGCTACACAGACGTGTTGAGCAAGGTCATCGTCTTCGCCGGCGACGGCGCCATCTACGATATCGGTAACGGCCCCTTCAATTACGCCCTCGGAGAGAATTTCGACATCACCTGGGTGATCTACAACAACGAGGGGTACATGAACACGGGGACCCAGAAGTCCGGAGCCACCCGATTCGGGAGCGAGAGGAGCACCTCCCCCTTCGGCACCCAGGCCGCCGGCAAGACGACCCTGCACCGGCGCATCATGAGCCAGGCCATGGCCATCTCCCACGTGTATGCGGCCAAGCTCACGATCGACAACCCTGCCTACGCGATCAAGATCCTGAGGGAGGCCATTGCCTACAACGGACCCTCGGTGGTGGAGTTCTTCTCCGCGTGCCCGCAGGGTCACCAGTGCCCGGACTGGGCGGGGCCGACCATCTCGAGGATGATGGTGGAAGCGAGGAAATGGCAGATTGCCGTCAGAAGGCCCTTCCAGCGGCTGGACATCTCCGCCAACCCGGACCCGGACAAGGTCTTCCCGGAGCGGGGGAAATCATTCAAGAGAAGCGTGAAGCGGGAACCGGCCACCTTCTACGACGTGGTCAGCATGCTCGGACAGTACAGCAAGCACGTCAAGACGCACGAAGGGGACGATATCCCCGAGATCATTCAAGTGAACGACACGGTGAGTCTGTACAGATGGCTGCGAAACCAATACATGGCCGGCTATCGTGACACCATGCCCACAGAGGAGGAAGTGGAGAGCCTGGTGGCGGAGTATTACAGGTAGCCGATCGGCTTCGGGGCTCCAAGGATGGCTAGGACGCCGCGGCCTTTTCCTTCTTCTGGAAGGCCGCAGGCACCGCTGTAATGGGAAGGAGCACCGTGAAGGTCGTCCCGGTGCCGACCTCGCTCTCCACGCGAATATCTCCTCCGTGCTTCTTCACGATCCCGAGGGACACGGAGAGGCCAAGGCCCGTTCCCTTGCCACGGTGTTTGGTGGTGAAGAAGGGGTCAAAGATACTCGTCACGATGTGGTCGGGTATGCCGTCTCCGGTGTCCTTGACCTCGACGGCAATGTAGCCCGGCTCGGAATACTTTTCCACAAGGACTTCCAGGTCTCCGCCGCCGGGCATGGCGTCCAGCGCGTTGAGAATCAGGTTCAGGAAGACCTGACTGAGGTGCTGCTTGTCACCGTGAATCGGCGGCAGGTTCTCTTTCACCCGGCACTCCACCTTCACCTTGTTGAGCTTGATTTCGTTCGAGGTGAGCTGCAGGGTCTCATCGATCAACCTTCCCACATCCAGAAGTTCGGACTCTATTTCGCTCTCTCTGGCAAAGTCGAGAAGGTTCCTCACCATCCGGGTCGCCCTTTCCGCCTGTGTGGTCAGATCGCGAACCATGTCGAGCCGCTCCTCGTCGTCCAAGTCCGCGTAGTCTTCTTCGAGCATGGCGGCGGTGAGGGTGATGTTGTTGATCGGGTTGTTCAGCTCGTGTGCGATCCCTGCCGTCAGGGTGCCCACGGCCCGAAGCTTGTGGGATTTCACAAGCATGTCGTGGCGACGCTGCAGTTCCTCCATCATGTGGTTCAGGGCAAGGGCCAGGTTCGTGAATTCATCCCGGAAACGCCTGGCGGGCGGGATCGGAGTGAAATCTCCTTGTGCGATGCGATCGGTGACGATCAACATGCGGCCCAGGGGCGCCAGCATCTGTCGCGCGAGGAAGTTCGCTGTATAGATGATCAGGGGCAGCAGGATGGCCAGGAAGGCGAGGGGAACCCGCTTGAAGAGCTTGATCATCAGCTGTACGCTCTTTCTTTCTTCTTCGGCCAGCTTGAGTGCCTGGGAGACCATGGCCGCCCCATGCTGGCGAAGCTCGGCCTCGCTGTTCGGGTGTTGAGGAATTGTACCGGGCGCTCTGTCCCGGTCCATGGTTCGAAGCATTTCCAGCCGCTGAAGGTACTTCTCCAGGTGTTTTTCCACCCTCAGGAACATCTCTTCTCCGATCACGCTTTCAATTTCCACCTTTCCCGAGGTCAGCAGCGTCGATGCGTTCTGCACGTGTTCCTGTACTTCCTCCAGGTTGGTTCCGTAAAGGAAATAGTTCTTCTCGAACCGGCGGGCCTGTTGGATCTCTGTTGTGTAGTGGTCTGTGATCTCCAGGAACTTGAGTTTCTGTTGGAGCCGGTTCAGCGTGAGCCAGGCGGAGACCGTCATCCCCGTGCTGAGGAGAAAGAACAGCAGAAAGCCCAGGGTGAGCTTGTTCCGGATGCTGAACCCGGGCCTCTCCAGCAAGGCCTTTTCCACCTGCTCCTGCCGCATGAAAGGAAAGGAGGCAAGCGGCGTTTTCCCGGTAGCTGCCCGTGTGCCCTCCCCCGGTGCGCGCTCTTCAGCGGAAGACCCCGAAAGGGTCTCTGAAGGAGGCGAATGAATGCCTTTCTTCTTCCTGCCGATCGTCATAACGACCCCTTTCGTGCGCTTGGCCTTCTACTCCTCGACGATCTGGTATTTCTTGAGCTTTCGGTACAGGGAAACCCGGTCGATCCCCAGGATCCGGGCTGCCCGGGACTTGTTCTTTCCGCTCTTTGCCATCACCCAGTGGATGTACTCCTTTTCGATCTCCTCCAGGGTTCGGAAGGGGTGGGCCTCCTTGTGGAAGGAAAGGACCTCCATCTCCTTGATATCCGGGGGCAGCTCCTCGGTCCCGATCCTGTCGCCGGTCGCAAAGGCTGCGCATCTTTCCACGATGTTCTCCAACTCCCGGATGTTCCCGGGATAGTCGTATCGTCTCATCAGCTCGAGGGCCTCCGAGGTGAATCCCAGCAACGCCTTGTTCGATCGCATGACGACCTTCTTGAGAAAATGGTGGGCCAGGAGAGGAACATCTTCCTTTCGCTCCACAAGAGACGGCAGGTGAAGAGGGACCACGTTGAGGCGGTAGTAGAGGTCCTGACGAAACTGCCCCCCCTGGATGGCCTTCTTCAGGTCCTTGTTCGTGGCGCCGATGGTCCGCACATCCACGGAGATCGGCCGAACGCCGCCCACCCGGATCAGCTCCCCCTCCTGGATCACCCGTAGCAGCTTGGCCTGCATGGACAGGGGCATGTCTCCCACCTCGTCAAAGAATATCGTGCCCCCGTCGGCGCTCTCCAGCAGGCCGGGCCTGGCCGATGCGGCCCCGGTGTAAGCCTCCCTCTCGTGCCCGAACAGCTCGTTGGCCAGAAGGTCTTCTGTAAAAGAACCGCAATTGATGGCCAGGAAATGCTTTCCCGCCCTCGGGCTCAACTGATGGACGGCGCGGGCGACCAGTTCCTTTCCTGTTCCGGACTCTCCGGTGACCAGGATATTCGAATCCGTGGAGGCAACCTGGGGAATCACCTTCTTCAATGCCGTGATGGCAGGGCTCTGCCCCACGATCTGATCGACCCCCCAGGGCTTGTCTTTTTCAGCGGCGAGGCGGCGGATCTCGTGCCGGAGCCGGATCTTCTCCAGTGCGTTTCCGACCACGCAATCCAGCTCGTCCAGGTGAAGGGGCTTCTGCAGGTAGTGATAGGCCCCTTTCTTCATCGCCTCGATCGCGGAGGAGACGGCTGCATAGCCGGTCAGGATGATGACCTCCGTGTCCGGGGAATTCCGCTTCGCCTCGCTCAGGACCTCGATCCCGTCCACCTCGTCCATCACGAGGTCCGTGAGGATCAGGTCGAAGCAGTCCCGCCGGATCTTGGCCAGGGCTTCCTTCCCCCCGGATGCGAGCGTCGTCTCATGGCCTTTGCGTTTAAAGACCCTCGCCATGTTCTTGAGCCCCACCGCGTCGTCGTCCACAAGGAGCACCTTGCACTTGTGTGCGTGCGCCTCGATTTCCATGTCGCTTGCCTCACGTTCGGACCTGGTGAACCAGAGCATCTCCTCTTCTGTTGCATATTGTAACACAATGCCCCCTTCCCTCAACAAATATTTATCTGGCTGTTTTGAATGGGAATTCTACCTCACACAAACTTGGCTGTAACAGAATGCAACACATAGAAGTAGGCTTCTTGCCCCGGTCAACACGGCCTGTAAATCCATATTTTTCCAATGAAATCAAGCCACTTCGTCTCTCTGTCCCGCGCTGGCTCGGTTTTTGCCAAGGAAACACGGGTGAACATATGCACATAGAACGCCAGACAACCCGGCCGGGATGCATTGAGCGGGGAGGCCCTAAGACGTGCCGAGGAAGATCCTGATCCTGTTGGACAGCCCGAGGGTACGCACCGAGGTAACGACATACTCGGTGGAGCTGGCCCGCAGGATGGGCGCGATGCTTCATCTGCTCATGCTGCTTCGCTGGGGGGTTTCACCTCCGAACGGGGCTCCATCCACGGAGATGGGCTCCGAGAGGGGGGAGGCCCTCAAACAGGCCGACCGCGCTGTGAACGACTGCATCGATGAAATCCGGGGTTCCGGCGTGGAGGCGGCAGGCACCGTGCGGCAGGGTGACCCATCTTCCGAGCTGCTGAAGTACCTTGCCGAACACCAGCCCTTCCAGGCGGTGGTGTGGGGGGGAAACGAGACGTTCCTTCGACGCAAGCGCACGCCGGTTCGCACCCATTGGCTGGAGCGGGTGCGCGAACAGTTGGACTGCACCCTGGTGGTTCCATCCCTTAAGAGGGAAAAACCAGAGACCGGGTGAAAGATCCGGAGGAAGAGGGGCCATGGGGATCTGGAGGCGATGGACAGCATCACAGCGAAGACCCTCCTCGCCGATCGAGATCGACCGAAAGGTCATCCGGTTTCGACGACTCGTGGAGAAACACGGCGAGGTCCTCGACCTGTTTGGGGACCTGAAGGACAAACAGTCCGGCGAGTACATTCTGGACCGACAGTACATCGAAGCACGGCTCGACTTGGTGTACGAGGCTGTCCGCCGTATCCTGTATGACATGCACGTGGTCTCCGACGCAGACAGTGCCGAGGGTTACGATCAGCTCGACAGGCTCCGTTCCGTGTCCGAGAAGATCCTGCGCGATGCCAGCAGAGCCCCTGATCAACAGAGCGGCTCCCCAGAGGAAGATGAGTTGGACTGGGAGACCTTGGCCCTGCAGGCCCTCTTCCAGGACCTGACGCGCGTGCCGGTCTACGGTCCCGGTGCCCTGTGCCGGACGGAAACGGAACCGGCACCCCCCGAAAGCCTTACGGAATGGGCGGGATGGGGACACGTAAAGGCAGCGCAATGGATCGCCGAACACCTTCCACGCGTGTCGCCCCCTCCCTTCACGAACCTCCGGGTCGAAGAGACAGAGTGCGTCCGTGTCCAGGTCTTTGTGCTCGGGGGCGTCAGAGAGACAGGGGACACGCTCCGCCAATGCCTTGCTCGGGAGCCCTCGGGGCACACCGCCCCCTCTTCCCTGCTGCCTCTGCGTACCATCCTGGAAGGCTTGTGCAACCGGACAGACGGAAACCGGCCGACGCGACTGTGCACGGAGAAGGGGACGAAACAAAAGGCCGGCGGGGACGTCACCCAACTCCAGATCTACACGGGCGACGACTTCCTTCTTCTCCGGCTTCCCCCCTTCCTTCCCCTTCGACTCTTCTGGTGCTCCCTTTCCCTGCAACCCAACGAGAATCTGATCTACCTGTACGGAGCACCTTTTCCCTCTCTGTTCGGACAGGGCCCTCTCGCGCCCTTCTCTTCGGAGAAGGAGCCGTTTCCTTCCTACCGGTGCGGCATTGCCGGAAGGTGGATGTACTGGGCATCTCACTTTTCCTGGGCACAGGGAGAGGAGCGGGTTCGCATGCTGGGCCATGCACTTGCACAGGGCATGACGGCTGGCGGAAGCGGGGCAACACAGAAAGAGGTGAACGAGCGTTTACAAGAAGGCATTGCCGGCTTTCTCAAACAGACGGCCATGCCGCAAAGGGAGGCGTAGCCATGGAAGAACCTCTGGAAATCGTTGTGGTGGACGACGAGCTGATCGTCCGGAAGCGTCTCAAGCCCGCACTGGAGAAGAACGGTTACAACGTGGAGGTCTACGACGACGGCTCAGGCGTATTGGCGAGGCTCAAGGAGAAGGTCTTCGACATCGTGGTCACCGACGTGCGTATGGACGATGTGGACGGGATCCAGGTTCTCGAGGAGGTGCTGGCCCACTCCAGCCGCACGAAAGTCATCATCATCACGGGCTATGCGACCGTGGAGGTGGCTCGGGAGGCCCTGGCAAAGGGGGCATTTGACTTCATTGCCAAGCCGTTCAAACCGAACGATCTGCGGGTGATCATCGAGAGGGCGGCCGAGGCCCTGCTCGCCGAGAGAAGGCAGGAAGGATAGGGGAATTCCCATGCCTTTGCGTTCCAAGAGGACTGACGCGGCCGGGAAGCCCGGGCAGGACGCCCGTCATTCCTACGAATGCCTGCGCAACCTTCTCAACCGCAACACCCTGCTTCTCGAACAAATGTCGGAGATCGAAGCGGACCTTCGCTTCTACCTGTCCTCGAGCCCGGCCATCCAGAAGAAGATCTCCCGGACCGTGGATGAAACCCTCCTGCTCGCAGAGGACCTGAACGTGCTGGCCCACGGCCGGTTCACGGGCCTGTACAAAGCCTTCGACCGAATCCGTACGGAACTCAGCCGCCAGCTTTCCACAGTCGCCTCGGGGCAACACCAGGCTCCGATCGCCTTGCCCCTTGCCGAGGCCGCAAAGGCACCTGGCGGACTGGCAGGGAACAAGGCAGCCAACCTGAGCTAGGTCATGGCGGTCCTCCCTGATCTTGTTCCCTCCGGGTTCGTGGTCACCACAGAAGCCTATTGGCGGTTCATGCACGAAGGGGGGATGCTCCGTGCCGTTCTGCCCCTTCTGCAAGAGCTCGAGGCGGTCCAGGACAGGGATCTGCTCCACCACAGACTCGAAACGATCCGTAAGAAGATCCTCGACGCCCGAATGCCCAAGGAACTCGAAGAAGAAATCATGACGCTCGCGAAAGAGGAGAAGGAGCGGATCGGCTGGGCCGTGCGGTCGAGCGCGGAGGGCGAGGACGGTGATTTCAGCTTTGCCGGCCAGTTCGAGAGCGTCCTGAACGTGCGGAATCAAGATTTGCTGTCCGCATACCGCCGGGTCGTCCAGAGTCGTTTCCAGCCGCGAGCCTATCTCTATCGCAGGGGACTGCAGCTCCAGGAGATCGACACGCCCATGGCGGTCCTCTTTCTCCGGCTGGTAGAGGCGAGGAGCGCGGGGGTCCTGTACACCCGGGACCCGAACGACAGGGAAAGGGATGCCATGCTGGTCCAGTCCGTGTGGGGCCTGGCCCAGGACCTTGTCACAGGAGGGATGGACGGCGATCAGTTCTACCTGGCGCGCTCCACGGCCGAGAAGACACTGGAGGAGACCATCCGACCGAAAACCCGCAAGCTCGTCATCGACCCTGCAGGAGGGTTGCTTGCGAAACAGGTCGCCGGGGAAGAGGCCTCTCGCCCGAGCCTCGACCGGAAAGACCTGAACAGGCTCTGGGAGGTCGGTCACGCCCTGGAAAGACACTTCCAGACCCCCCTCGACATCGAGTGGGTCACAGACCTCGACGGCAAGCTCTGGGTCGTGCAGGCCCGCCCGCTCGTTCTCCAGGAGAAGACGGTCGAGGTCTCCACCCAAGCACCGCCCGGTGAGAGGCCCATCCTGGAAGGAGGCATTACGATTCAAGCAGGCAGGTCCTCGGGCCCCCTGGTTCGGGTGGAGACGGCAAGCTTGCCCAGGAAGATTCCGGACGGCTCGATCCTGGTCGTGCCCGTGGCCACACCGGAGATTGCCACCCTTCTGCCCTCGCTCGGCGGGTGCATATCCGAGACCGGTAACCCGGCCGGCCATGCCGCCGCGGTGCTGCGAGAGTGGAGAGTGCCCAGCCTGTTCGGGGCGGAAGGGGCCTTGCGCGCCCTGGAGGGCGAGGAGATCGTCGGGCTGGACGCAACGCACCGGAGCGTCTACCGGGGATCCCCATGGCCTGACCTGCCGGAGAAACGAGCACAGCGAGAGCGGGTTCCGGAGAAGGCATGGGAAAAAGATCCTCTGTGCAAGCACGTCTTCCCTCTGCACCTGACCGACCCGGCCTCGCCCCGCTTCCGGGCCGACGGCTGTTCATCCATCCACGACATCATCCGTTTCATCCACGAGAAGGCGGTAGAGACACTCTTCGACCTCGGGGACAGGCATGCGGGCCGTCGCAAGCAAAAGGCGAAGCGTCTGAAGACGGAGATTCCCCTCAACATCATGGTTCTGGATCTCGGGGGGGCCTTGGGCGAAGAGGAGCAGGCGCTGGACAGGGTGACGCCGTCACAGATCGCTTCCGTTCCCTTCCAAGCGGTCTGGAAGGGGATGACGCACCCGGAGATGAGCTGGGCAGGCAGACAGCAGGTGAGCCTGAAAGGCTTCACCTCCGTCCTGGTCTCTTCGATGGCAGGGAGCGAGGCAGGGACGAGAAAGCTGGGCGACCAGAACTACCTCCTCGCGGCACGGGACTACATGAACATGAATCTCCGGCTCGCCTATCATTACACAATGGTGGACGCCCTGGTGGGGGAAAGCCCGGAGAACAATTTCGTGAATTTCCGGTTCCGCGGGGGGGGCGCCCGTGCTGACCGAAGGGAGCTGCGGGCCAAGTTCCTCGCCGAGACCCTGCTGCGGTCCCGGTTTGCGGTGGACCGCCGGGGCGATCTGGTGACTGCCTGGTTTCGGCGGTATCCACGCGCCCGGTGCGAGGAAGCCCTCGCGGTCCTCGGAAAACTCATGGCCTGCTCGCGGCAGCTGGACATGCTGATCGCCAACACACGGATCGCCCACGAGTATGCGGAGCGGTTCCTGGCCGGTGAGTACGAGACGTTTCGTTAGATCAGAATCCAACGGTTAAAGGGGGGTGTCCATCGATGGAACAACTGACAACGGAGATGATCATGGTGATGGCCATGATCTGTGTAGCGATTTTCCTGTTCATCGTGGAATGGATCCGTGTGGACGTGGTCGCCATCTTGATGATGGTGGCCCTTCCGCTCCTGAAGCTCGTCACGCCGAACGAGGCCTTTGTCGGGTTCAGCTCGAATGCGGTCATCTCGATCATCGCTGTGATCATCATAGGGGCCGGCCTGGACAAGACGGGTCTCATCAACCGGGTCGTGGCCCCGGTCTTGAGAATCGCCGGCAATTCGACCTCACGGATCACGATCGCCATCTCCATAACCGTGGCCGGCATCTCAAGCTTCATGCAGAACATAGGCGCCGCGGCCCTGTTTCTGCCCGCCATCCAGCGGGTGAGCAAGCGACTCAAGATTCCGATTTCCCTCCTGCTCATGCCCATCGGGTTCTGCGCCATCCTGGGCGGCACCGTGACCCTGGTGGGGTCGAGCCCTCTGATCCTGTTGAACGATCTTCTGGTACCCTTCAACCTCGAGCCCTTCAACCTGTTCGATGTAACCCCCATCGGGGCGGCACTCGTAGCAAGCGGCATCGCCTACTTCGTCCTGTTCGGGCGCTTCATCCTGCCCAGGCCGAAAACCCCGGAAGAGACCTCAGACGATGCATCCCCTCACAACCCCACGGATACGTACGACGGCATGGGGGAACCTCGAGAGTTGCGAACGCCCGAGGACTTCACCCATTACCGCGAACCGCTGACGATCGGAGAGTTGCGCAGGAAGTATCTGGTCAACGTGGTGGCCCTTTCCGAACCCCCGAGCCTCACCACGGTAAATCCGCCCCCGGACAAGGAACTCAGGGACAACACGGATCTTGTCCTCTTCGGCACAGAGAAGAACATCCAGCGCCTGGCGGAGGAGGAGGAGCTGGTTCTCAAAGAGTCACTGGAGGTGTTCAGAGACACCCTGTCGGAAGAGAACTCCGGTACGGTGGAGGCGGTTGTGGCCCCCCGATCCGCACTCCTGGGAAAGACCTTGAAAGAGGTGAAGCTGGCGGAGCGGTTCCAGGTCACTCCGCTGGCCATCCATCGGCAGGGCCGCACCCTGGTGACCGACATCTCGGATGTGACGCTGGGCGTGGGGGACGCGATCCTTTTCCAGGGGACCTGGAAGCGACTGCAGGATCTCCACGACGAGAAGCTCCTGATCTTCACCACGCCGATCGACGTGGAGGAGATGAAGCCGGAGAAGGCCTTGTTCGCCGGTTTCTGGCTCGCCGTGGCCCTGACCATGGTCATCGTGTTCAAGATCCAGCTTTCGGTCTGCCTCATGACCGGCGCCCTGGGAATGGTCATTACCCGGGTCCTGTCGATCGACGAGGCATACCAGTCCGTGGACTGGCGGACGATCTTTCTTCTGGCCGGCTTGATCCCGCTCGGGATCGCCACGGAAAAGACCGGAACCGCGGCCTGGATCGCCCACCAGGTGCTCGGGGCCCTGGGGGGATCCGTGCCACAGGTCGTTCTGCTGACCGTCATCGGGGTTCTCGCGACGATTTTCACCCTCGTCATCTCGAACGTGGGGGCCACCGTCCTGTTGGTGCCCCTGGTCGTGAACATGGCGCTTGCCGCAGGCCACGATCCGCGGATGGCGGCCCTGGTGGTGGGCATGGCCACGTCCAACTCGTTCATCCTGCCAACCCACCAGGTCAACGCCCTGTACATGGGACCGGGCCACTACCGAAGCGTGGATTTCATGAAGGCCGGGGGAATCCTGAGCATAATCTTCATCGCAGTGATGATCGGTACCATCTACGTCTTCTACCTCTAGCGTTTGGAGGATCGCATGGCCGTCATAACGATTTCCAGAGGGTCTTACAGCAAGGGCAAGGAAGTGGCGGAAGGCGTCGCGGCGACGCTCGATTACGAGTGCGTCAGCCGGGACATTCTTCTCGAAGCCTCGGACCGGTTCAACATCCCGGAAATCAAGTTGCTCCAAGCGATACACGACGCTCCCTCCATCCTGGACAGGGTCGGCCACGGCCAGGTCGCCTACATCACCTACATCCAGTCCGCCCTGCTGGAACGCGTGAAGGAAGGCAACGTGGTCTACCACGGCCTGGCCGGACACATCCTTCTCAAGGGAATTGAAAAGGTGATGAAGGTGCGCATCCTCGCAAATCCGGATCTTCGAATCGCCGTCGTGATGGAACGCGAGCAGGTCGGTGAAAAAGAGGCGCGCAGGAGGATCGCCAAGATCGATGAGGAGAGGACGAAGTGGACGCGAAGGCTCTACGGCGTCGACCCCTGGGACCCGACCCTGTACGACCTGGTGATCTGCATCGACAAGATCAAGGTGGAGGGCGCTACCCGTCTGATCTGTGAGGCCGCGTCGCAGGAGGCGTTCTCTCTCACGGACAGGGACCGACAGAAGCTGAGTGACATGGCCCTGTCGTGCAAGCTCAAGTCGGAACTCCTCGACATCGATCACAACGTCACGGTTACGGCCGAATACGGGAATGTGCTGGTGTTTACCAAGGCGGACGACCGAAAGGCGAGGAAGATGGAGGAAAAGCTTGGTTCCCTGGCCGGCAGGTTTCCAGAGATACACAACGTGGAAGTCCGGATCGGAACACCCAAGCTCTCCGCGGATGCGTGAAGGGCCATCGAACCAACCAAGAAGAAAAGAGGATCAAACGCATGTCTGTCGTGATCATTTCCGGAGAATCCTACTGCAAACGCGGGGAGATCGCCAAAGAGGCGGCGGAGGCACTCGGATACGCTTGTTTCGGGCACGAAGTCCTTGCCGAGGCCTCCCGGCAGTACAGTGTTCCGCAAGAGAAACTGAGCGAAGCCCTTGCGGACCCCTCCACGTTCCTTGGCCGATTCTCCAGCGCCCAAACCCGGAATCTGGCCTACTTCCAGGCGGCCCTGACGGCCGTATTGAACAAGGACAATGTTGTCTACTACGGTGATGCCGGACACATGTTCGTGAACGAGGTGTCCCACGTCCTCACCGTCAGGCTGATGGCCGACCTGGAGGAACGGACAGCCTCCAAAGCAGAGAAGGAAGGGCTGTCCGAGAAGAAGGCTCAGGAGATTCTGATCAAGGAGAGCGAACAACGACAGAAATGGTTCCTGTCCGTTTTCGGGCTCGACGGGATGGAGCCCGGACGATTCGACCTGGTGATCAACGTTGCCCAGATCAGCCCTGAAAGGGCGGCAAACATCATCGTGGAGACCGCACGGGATGTAAAATTCCAGCCCATCACCTACTCCCTGAAGGCCATGCAGGATCAGGAACTGGCGAGCAGGGTGCGGGCAACCCTGATCGAATCCTGCCCGGATGTGACGGTTACCGCCAGAAACGGCGACATCTCGATCAAGACCAAGGCCCTGAAGAAGAAAGAGAAGAGCACATTCATCCGGGATCAGGTTCAGGGGATGGAAGGCGTGAGCTATGTAGAGCTCGGTTCATGACCCGGCTATCGGCAGCCTCCTTCAAAAACCGACCCAGGTCGTGATGGTTTCTATCGGCTCCCGATCCGTTTCGACGGCATTGGCGGGAAAATCCCAGTCCGGGTAGCCGATCGCGATGGCGATCACGACCTTCTTGGATGCTGGAATCCCGGCAACTTTGCGCAACGCGTCCGGGTAGTAAACCCCCTGCCTCGCAATGCAGGTGCCGAGCCCGTACTTCACGGCTGCCAGGCAGATGCTCTGCATGAGCGACCCGATGTCCATCAAGGGGCCTGATCCGGACAGAGACTCATCCTGGACGATAATGATCGCCGCAGGCGCATCGAAGTGGCGGAACCCACGCTGCGTCCATTCCGTCCTTTTCTCTTCGTCCTCTCTGGCAATCCCCATCAGCCGGAAGAGCTGCTTGGCAAGGTCGACCTGCCGTTTTCGATACACGCTGTCCCGGGGGAATGCGGATTCCGCCACCTCGAGTTCCAGGGGGGCGCCTGCATTGAGCAGCCTTACGTTCTCGCTACACAGATCCTTGAGAGCGTCTCCACCGATCACGAAAAACTCCCACGGCTGGGTGTTCAACGCTGAGGGGGCACGACACGCCGCCTGGAGGATCTCCTCGAGGACCTGCTTGCTGACCGGTTCCGGCTTGAAGGCCCGGATGCTCTTCCTGTTCCGCATAGCTTCCAGTACATCCATCTTCTGTCTCCCCAAAGTCCTTGATGTGGGTACACTCTAGCCCGCGGTATCCGATCTCGCCTGTTCCGCCTCGAAATCCCTACCGTAGATAACGTAATACATGACCGGCACGACGATGAGTGTAAAGGCCGTGGAGGCGAAGAGCCCGAAGATCAGCGCCCAGGCCAGACCCGAAAAGATCGGGTCCAAGGTGATCGGCCATGCCCCGAGGGCCGTTGTGGCCGCCGTCAGGAGGATCGGACGCATCCTTACGGCCCCGCACTCGAGGATTGCCTCACGGACGGGCGTGCCCTCCTGAAGGGAATCCTGGATAAACTCGATCAGAACGATCGCATTGCGCACCACGATTCCTCCGAGAGCGATCATCCCGATCATGCCCGTGGCCGTGAAGAACACCGGATTCTCGAAGGACCCGATGAGTTCACCGGTCAACAGGTTCAACAGCCAGAACCCCGGAATGATCCCGATCGCGGTCAGCGGGATGGCGGTCATGATCACGAGGGGCATCAGGAAGGAGGTCGTCTGGACCACCAGGAGGATGTAGATGCCGATCATGGCGGCCCCGAAGGCGAGGCCAAGATCCCGGAAGACGCGGATCGTGATCTCCCACTCCCCCTCACCCGCCCACTGAAGCCGGATGTCCTGGGGAAGGGGGTTTTCCTTGAAGTGGGAGGACACATCGAGGATCGCCTCGGCAGGCGCTCTTCCGGCCATCTCGGCGAACACGTAGACCACCCGCTCGAGGTTCTTGTGGTAAATGGGCTGGTCGTTCCTCACCCGCCGGAATTCCCCGATCTCATCGAGTTCCACCAGTTCCCCCTGCATGCCCTTTACCCGGATCCCTCCCAGTTCCACGATCCCGGAACGCTGTGTCCTTGGAAGCTGGAGGCGAACCGCCATGGGATTGCGCTCTCCGACCCTGTGCACCGTGGCCGGCTCCCCGCCGTCCAGGGCGAGGCGAAGGGTCCTTACGACCCCATCCGTTCGGATCCCGTGAAGCCCCGCCTTCTCCTTGTCGAGGACGTAATCGATGCGCTCGTGCGGCGCTTCGGCCGAGTGGTCGATGTCCACCACACCCGTCTCGTCCTGCATGCGGTCCATCACTATGTAGGAAGCATCGATCAGCGCCTGGTAGGACGCATCGGGCGGACCATACACCTCGGTCGTGACGGTTGCGATCACCGGCGGGCCCGGGGGTGATTCCACGATGTACAGAGTCGCCCCGTATCGTTCCGCGACCTCCGTCATCCGATTTCGAATACGAAGGCCGATCTCGTGGCTCTGCTGCACCCTCTTCCTCTTCGGGGCAAGGCCGATCCGGATGTCCGCCTGATGCCCCCTCTGCCGGAAGTAGTAGTGTCGCACCAGGCCGTTGAAGTCGATGGGGCTGTAGGTCCCGACAAAGCTTTCGAAGTGCTCCACCTCCGATACGGTGAAGAGCTCCGCCTCGAAGGCCCGGACAACGGCATCCGTCGTTTCCAGAGTCGTCCCCTCCGGCATGTCGATCAGAAGCTGCAGCTCGTTCTTGTTGTCAAAGGGAAGCATCTTCATCGGAACCTGACGGGTGAGGACCAGCACCCCGGAGACCCCGAGCAGAAACAGGACAAGAAAAAGCAAGCCGAACCGCATCAAACGCTTCTGGAGGAAGGGATCCACCATACGCCGGTAAAAAGACCGGATCCAGGCCGGAGTGGCCTCCGTTGGTCCCTCGGCCCCCTGCCCCGCTGGTGCCGAGGCCTTTCCCTTCAGGAGCTGGTAGGCCGCCCAGGGCACGATCGAAAGGGCCGCCACGGTCGAAAAGGTCACCGTCAACGGCACGTTGATCGCCATGGGCTCCATGTAGGGGCCCATCATGCCGGTGATGAAGAACATGGGCAGGAACGAGACGATGATCGCCAGGGTGGACAGGATGACCGGCGGAAGCAGCTCCTTGACCGCGGCCAGGGTAGCATCGAACGGGTTGCGCCTGCGCATCAGGATGTGTCGCTGGATGTTGTCCACATTCGCAATCGGATCGTCCACCACCAGACCCAGGGTCAGGATCAGGGCGAACAGGGTCACCCGGTTGATCGTGTACCCAAAGATGAAGTTCACGAACAGTGCCAGAGCGAAGCTGATCGGCACTGCCAGGGCCACGATCAACCCCTCACGCCAACCCAGGGTGAACATGAGGAGTCCGACTACGGTGACCATGGCGAAAAGAAGGGACTTGAGCAACTCGTTGACCTTGTCGTTGGCGGTCTCCCCGTAATTTCTCGTGGTGATCATTTCGACTTCGTCCGGTATGACCTCCTGTCCAAGCTCCTCGAGCTTTGCGAGCACCTGATCGGCCACCGCAACGGCATTGGTTCCCTTCTTCTTGGCCACCGCCAGCGTGACGGCCGGGTACATCTCGCCGCGGCTCCCTCCCTCCGGTCCGGCAGGGCCGAGCCCGATGCGCGTATAGCTGCGAGCCTCCTGAGGAACCTCACTGACCTGCGCCACATCCCGCACGTACACGGGCCTGCCCGCGTGAACGCCCACGATCAGGCTCGCCACATCCTCGACAGAGCTGATGAACGGACCACTCTGCACCTCGAAAGACCGGTTGCCCCGCGAGAACCCACCAGCCCTCAGGGACGCATCGGCTGCTGCAAGGGCCTGATAGACTTCCAGGCCGGTCACCCCTCGTGCAGACGCGTCCTCGGAAGACATCTCCACCCGCACCTCGAGGGGACGGCCGCCGACCACACGGGTCCTCGATATGTTCTTCACCGCATCGAGCCGGGCCCGTACCTCCTCGGCAATGCGGCGCAGCACGTGGTCGTCGTAGACCTTGGAGTACATGGCGACCGTGACGATAGGCACATCGTCGATCTCAATCGGCTTGATCACCCACCCGGCAACGCCCGGCGGCGCCTCGTTGATGTGCGATGTGATCCGGTTGTGGAGTTTGACCAGAGAGCGTTCCCGGTCTTCTCCCACATAGAAGCGTACCGTCACCACCGCCATATCCCGGCTTGAAACAGAGTAGACGTACTCGACCCCGTCGATCTGCCAGAGAAGGCGTTCCAGGGGTGTCGCTACGAGCTTCTCGACCTCCTCCGCGCTTGCACCGGGAAAGTTCACGAACACATCCGCCAAGGGAACCACGATCTGCGGTTCCTCCTCTCGCGGCGTGAGCAGGACGGCCGCCGCCCCCAGGCACACAGCCAGGATGATCAGCAGAACGGACAGCTGGCCGGAAAGGAACCTGCGAACGATGGCAGGGATGAACCCTGTAACGGCCCCCCCGTCAGCATCCGGTCTTCTTTCAGAGCCGCTCATCGGTCCCCTCCTCGCTCGATGTCTCCGGCACCGGTGCCGGATCCCAACCGATCGTCTCTCCACCCTCCAATCCGGAAAGGATCTCGACCGCCTCCCCGGTGGTCTCACCCAGCGTCACGTATCGCCGCACCCACCTGTCGTCCTTCAGCACCCGAACCGTCTTGAGCTGTCCGACCTGGGAGACTGCCGATGGGGGGATCAGGACCGTTGAACGTTCCTCCAAGGGTATGCGCAGCCTGCCGAACATGCCCGGGTAGAGCCCCTCGGTCACCGGCAGGGCCACCTTCACCAGAAAGCTCCGGCTCAGCGGATCGGCCGAAGGCACGATCTCCTCGACCGTTCCCTCCACGGTCTTGGAGAGGGCTGTCAATTCCACGACGACCTTCTGTTCCCTCTTCACGCGGCCGATCATGCCCTCCCGCACACCGGCCTCCAAGCGGAGTCCCTTCGGGTTGTGAATGACAAAGAGCGGCCTGCCGGGATAGGCCAGGTCTCCGGCTTCCGCCTGCCGCTTCGACACGACCCCTGTCATCGGGGCACGCACTTGGGTGTAGTCGAGGACGATGCGCGCCTCCTCGACCTTCTTCTGGGCCGTCACGACAGCAGCTCTGGCCTGCTTGAGCCGCGCCTCCGCCGCGTCCATCTGCACCTGCGTGGCCGCCCGTTCGGGAAGGAGGCGCTTGATACGTCCGTAGTTCAGCTCCGCGTCTGCCCGTTCCGCCTTCGCCGCGTCCAGCCCGCTCCTGGCCTGACCCACCCGCGTCTCCATCTCCTGGCTGTCCAGCGTTGCCAGGAGGTCGCCCGACTCCACGGCTGTGCCCGCGTCGACCTTCACGCTCGTAACGCGACCCGATACCTGTGCGGAAACGGTCGCCTCGGTGCGCGAGCGGATCGTCCCCACCGCCACATAGAACGCCGGGCGGTTCTCGCGTAACGCCTGTCCCTGCACCTCCGGCGGTGCCAGGCCCGGGGGCATTTCCTCCACGCCGGGCTCGACCTTACCCGTTTCGAAGGCACCGCCGAACCAGAGAATTGCAGCCCCCAGGGCCGCTAGTGCCAGAAGAATACCAACGAGGCGAGATACTCTCATTGCAGGATTCCCCCTTCATTCTGTTCTGACCTTCAGCACGAAACCCACGCTAATCCATAGTACGTCTGGGTCGGATAATCAAGAGAATCCTGCGCCGGGAAAGGTTACAGAAAGAGGAGGATCGTCTGGATGGGCCCTGATTGCTGTATCTTACATCATTCCAGCGGGCGTTTTTGGCCCGCGGCCTCGTTCTCGGCCGCCACGGTGGCGCTCATCTCGGCCGATGTTGCGAATATCGGTTCCCGCTCGAGCCGTTCCAGACAAAGCGCTTCGGTCGGGCACGTGACTGTGCAGACTCCACATCCCACGCAGCGGTCCTCATCGACCTCGGCGGAGTCGGCGCCGTCAGGAAGGGACAGGGCATGGAAGAAGCAGCGGTCGACGCACGTCCCACAGGCGGAGCAGCCCTCACTCACCCTGGCAACGAAGTTGGATTTCGCGAAGGCCTTCGGGTTGTCCCACCGAGACAGCCCCCGTACGACCGAACAGCAGCACCCGCAGCAGAAACAGATGATGCCGTCATTCATTTCGATCGAGTTGTCGGTGAGGAGGACCATCCCGTATTCCCGGGTCTTCTCCACATACTGCATCGCCTCTTCCTTGGTCACCTGTCTTCCCTCCCCCCGCGAGGAAACGAGAATCGCATGCAACCCAACCATCAGGCAGGAGGCCACCGGGTGCCTGTCCCTGCATTCGCGTTCCCCCAGCATCTCCGTCCTGCTCCTGCAGGGGCAGGGCGTAAGCGCAAGGGCGCCCATGTTGGCCCGGTCGACGAAGGATTCGATCTGTTCGTACGAAAGAACCTGTTGCTCGGAAGCGATGGACTGGTCGACCGGAACCGTCCGGCGCCGCGGGGTGCCCTTGGCGGAAGATTGATAGAACCAGTAATACCCATCCTCGATGAAAAACTCTTTGTACAGCCCTCCCGCCTCTTTGCGGATGTCCTTCAGGTTCTTTCGAATTTCCGGTGCATTGAAAACGAGCTGCGGAGGCGGCAGCACATAGGACCCGTCAAACCCGATGATGACCCCCCTTTCCGCGAGCCGGGCCAGTACCTGTTCAACCTCTTCAATCGGACGGCCCGATCTCTCTGCCACGACCTCTGCCTTCAGCCAGTTCGGGTTCACGGACAGGAAGGAGGCCGTTTCCGCCTCGTCCGGCGAGAACTGCATCTCCAGGTATTTCAGAAAGGCAGGAGAGAAGTCGTCCCCCTTCTTCGGCGCACCGGTAACGTTCATGTCGATTCTTTCGGCGAGCTTCCTGTAAACTGGTCGCGACATGGCTTCCTCCTTCCATCAGCCAAGAGCCTTCTGAGACGTCCTTCAACAGAGAACCCTTTGTCATCCTGAAATACCATCTGGACTCTGGAACATCAACTCGCCCGCATATCCTTTGGACATCCCATACAGTATTTCCGTGAAGAGAAACCTCATGCATTTTCGAACTCACGGCGATATCGTTATCGAGGAAAAGATCAGGAGCACTCGGTTCGGATGGTGGTTGTCAAAGAAGACAGAACTTCGCATCGAGGACTTGCTCCTCTCCCTCATCGCCCGTGAACTCCTCGACTGAGGCAGAAGAAGAACACTCCAGCCCGATTGAGTATACGAAAAAGGCCTTTGCTCCGACATCTGCTACGGCAGACAACCCTCGGGCTTGCACTTATCTACACCTATACGAACCTCGGCCCGAACCCCTTGCGCTGTTGAAATCGGATGGACATGATCCGCACCCGTCGGCGCAACTGGCTATCCACATGATAGATACTCTATACTGACTCCTGACAGGACGCGGATCTAGGCCAGATGGAAAATGGAAAGACCGAGAAGGCCGGAACATTGGAGAAAGACTCCCCCACTGCTGCCAATGATGGCACTCCGGAGAGCAAACCTAAACGGGTTCTGCTCAGGCTCCTCGCCGTCCTGACGGGATTGCTCCCCGCCGGACTCCTTCTCTTGTGGTCGACAGGCCGAGAGATTCCGGAATTGCCGACGGGACATCGAGCCCTGACGAACCCAGAGCGGTTCGCGGAATCCGCGGACACACGTATCCTCCTGGTTGGGAACAGCCTTGCTCGTAATAACGATCTGGCTCAACTGGTGGAGAAGCTTGCCGAGGCTGCTATTCCAGACGGGAGGGATGTCTACGCGGCACCAATCGCCCCGGCTGGCTACAGACTCGAGCAACATCGAACCGACCTCCTGGACCAGCAACGGAACCCGCCCCTCCGACAGGCGTTGATTTCCGGTTCCGAAGCGGTCCGGGACTGGGATTTTGTGATCTTGCAGCCACAGAGCCAGATACCCGGGTTTGCAGCCGTGAATGCCGAAACAAGTGATCTCTTCTCGGCCGCGACCACGATCCATGATATTGTGGACATGGGTGGTGCGACCACCGTATTGCTCATGACATGGGGTTTCTGGAACGGTGACATCCGCAACATTCTCCTCTATCCGGATTTCATGACAATGAGTCGTCGGCTGGAGGCGGGATACGTTCTCCTAGCCAGCCGGCTTGCGTCCACAAACAGTAAGCCGTGTGTCGTCGCCCCTGTGGGGCTCGCCTTCCGGGCGGTGTTCGAAGAGGAGTCCGCGATGGGAATCGACCCCAAATCAGCGGGATCTCTCTTTCGTGGACTCTACGTCGATGACCGGCATCCTTCGCTCGCCGGGTCGTATTTGGCGGCGGCGGTCCTGGTAGGAACCATCATGGCCGTACCTGTCGGGCCGGCAGCCTGGGTCCCTCAGGGTCTCGACTCCAACGTTGCTGCTCGCCTCCGGCGCACTGCCGACAGCGTGGTGTCCGGATCGAATCTTCCCTACGGTTCCAGGCCCTAATCCCCTCTGTCGGCAGACCTTTGTCTTGCCATGGCGATGAACTGCTGAACGCGTGCGTTGCGCTCAGCCTCGACGTCCTTCGCAACTCTCTTGCTGTAGGGTTCGAGGTCCTCCGGCACATACCAGTGGAGCTTGCCGGTTTCATCGTGGTAAGAGGCCCAGACCACCTCCGCTACGGCTTCAGCGGGTATCAGGCGCCACGGCCCCTCTTTGGGAAGGTTGTTCGCATATTGCGGGTCCATCATTCCGGTTTCGATGTGCCCGGGCAGCACATCGGCTGCCCGTGAATCCATGAGGGCAAACTCGACCGACAAGGCTTCGGTCAGCCCCTTGACGGCATGTTTGGATGTAGAATAGGCGGCCAGACCTGCTGCGCCGTATATGGCTGACGATGACGATGTAGTAAAACTGAGGGAATTCGGAGTCTTCTTGAGCATCGGGTAAGCGAGGTGAATGCCGTTGAGGGTACCCATCAGATTGACCCGGATGATGCCCGAGATATCCTCGAAGTCCATGTCTCCAAAGAGACCGCCCTTGACGATCCCTGCATTGTTGTAGAGCACATCCAGCCTGCCGCCGGCTTTCTGATCAAAGGCCTTCAGAACCGACCGGTAGGCGGCCCGGTCCGTAACGTCAAGGCGGGAAACGTGGCAGTTATGGGCCCCCATTTCCGATGCGAGTGTTTCAAGCCCTCTCTCGTTTACATCATAGATGCCGACAAACCAGCCCTTGTCAGCAAAAAGTCTGGCCGTCGCCCGCCCCATGCCGCTGGCGGCCCCGGTCACAAAGATAGATTTGCGTTCATTGTTCATGGTATGTCCCGCTCCAGGCAAAGTGCAATCAGACCTGCGTGGGTTCTTCTGCGAATGTGGCCCCGCGCATGGCGACCAGACACACGCCTGTCATTGCCAGTCTCTTCAAAATCATCTGCGCTCTTCGTATCCAAACGACCCGTTTAAGTCAAGGAAATCTTCACGGAATGGAATGTTCGACCGGATTGCTCTACAATCGCTCCTGAGAGCGATTCCCTCCGAGCGGAGGGGCTCGCAAGACTTCTCTCAACTCTGGAAAAGGACATGGGGAATGGGGGTTTTCGGGTCAGACGTCGCATGCGGCTCCACGCCCTTCGCAAGATATCGCTCCATCATCGACGACTGGGAGGCCTTCCGGCAGGCCCTGGAAAGACCCCTACCGGCCGCCCTCTGGACGAACACACTCAAGGCCGACCCGGAACGACTCGCCCGCATGCTTCCTGCCGAAGGGATACCGTTGGAGCCCCTGCCCTGGCGTCCAGGGGGATTCAAGCTCCTGGCTCACGACGCCAAGCCGGGCAACCACTGAGGGTTTCTGGGCG
>Ga0180434_10000593_pt1 | contig 53091 bp, 49 predicted proteins | sample SS_ome_7_FD_132453 | JGI IMG/M metagenome (GOLD analysis project Ga0180434, IMG submission 132453) | Hypersaline lake sediment archaeal communities from the Salton Sea, California, USA - SS_1_D_2 metaG | ecosystem: Environmental > Aquatic > Non-marine Saline and Alkaline > Hypersaline >... | reverse complement strand
TGAAGTTCCGGGCATTCCGACAGGAGCTGCCGATCCGCGCCGAGGCCGAGGGCACCTACACCTTGGCGCTCTACTCCGAACTGCACGCGCCGGAACCGATGGCGGTGTTCCCGCTGGCGATCTATCGCAACCCGACGATCCCGCCCGGCGGAGGGTTCGCCGATATGACGGTGACGCTGCCCGGGCCGGTGCAGTAACCGGGACGCGGCCCCGGTGTCACCACTGAGCCCACGCTGAGCCCGGCTCACTCCACGCCCAGCCCATGCCTAGCCCGACTCAGCCCAGCGGCACCGGCCGGTGGTACACCACCACCCGGCCGCCCCCTTTCGGGGTGAACGCCACCCCGCGGTTGTGCACCTTCTCCCCGGGGGCGTCGGTGGTCTGAACGACGACGTGGCGCAGCACCGTGCGCAACACGACGTCGAGTTCCATATTGGCGAACGCCGCCCCGACACAGCGGCGGGTCCCGCCGCCGAACGGCACCCAGGAGAATGTGCTGGGCTTCTCGCCGACGAAACGCTGCGGGTCGAACCGCTCCGGGTCCGGGTACACATCGGGGTTCTGATGCAGTTGCAGCAGGCTGATCATGATGGAGAACCCCTGCGGGATACGCCACCGACCCAGGTCGTAGGCCGGGGCGGCCACATGACGACCGGCGAAGTCGATGACGGTCCGGTTGCGCTGAATCTCGAAGATGGTGGCCTGACGGTAGGCATTGTCATCGGTGGCCGCTTCGGCCACGAGGCGGTCCAGCACCTGCGGGTGCCGGGAGATCCGCTCGAAGGCCCAGCCCAGCGTCGAGGCGGTGGTTTCATGCCCGGCCGCCAGCAGAGCCAGAAGTTCATCGCCGATATCGCTGCGGCTCATCGCGGTGCCGTCGTCATAGGTGCTGCGCAGGAACAGTGACAGCACATCGGGGCGATCGGCAAGGTGGGGGTCGCGGCGGGCCTGATCGATGAGATTGTCGATCAGCCCCTCATAGGTCTGCCGATGGCGCGCCAGCCGGGCCCACGGGCCCCAGCGGCCCGGCCCGCGGGTGGGCGTGGGCAGCACCGACAGCCGCGAGCCCAGCGTCACCCACTTGGGCAGCAGCTCCCGGAGCTGCTGCAGTTCCGCACCCTCGGCGCCGAAGACCGCGCGCAGGATGACGTTGACGGTGATCCGCATCATCGGTTCGAGGGTCTCGATCTCCACCCCGTCGGGCCAGGTCGCGATTTCGCGCAGCGTCTCCTGCTCGACGATGTTCTCGTACGCGGTGATGCTCTTGCCGTGAAACGGTGGGGTGAGCAGCTTGCGGCGACGGCGGTGCGCGGCACCTTCCAGGCCGAACACCGAGTCCTTACCCAGCAGCCGGCTGAGGTTGGGCTGGATGTTGTGCAGCACCTCGGGGCTGGTGGTGAAGATCTGCTTGGCCAGGGCCGGGTCGGACACCAGCACGGAGTCGCCGAAAACCGGGACCCGGATGGTGACGCACCGGCCGTAGTGACGGGTGAGCCAGTTGACGGTGCGCCGGCGTGACGCCACGAACGCCAGCGCGCCCAACGGGCGCGGCAGCCGGGGCGAGGGCGGCAGGCTCGAAGCTTCGGCGACGGGCGTGTCCAGGGTGGGTGCTTGGCTCATCGAGACCTCCGTGGAGTGCGGATATCGCGCGCGGTACCGACATGTACCACACCGTGTGGCCTGTACGGTACTCTTCGGTACCAGCTTCTGCCAAGGAGGACGGGTGAGTGCACCGGCCAGTGAAGCCGCCCCGCCGTTTCGGCGCCGGTTACTCGACGGTCTGGCCGCCTCGATCGAGGAGCGCGGCTACCGGGAGAGCACCGTCGCCGATGTCGTGCGGCACGCCCGGACCTCCAAGCGCACGTTCTACGACCATTTCGCCACCAAAGAGGACTGTTTCTTCGACCTGCTCACCGCCAACAATGCGGAGTTGGTCGACACCCTGCGCGAGACCGTCGACCCGGCGGCCCCGTGGCGCGAGCAAGTCCGCCAGGCCGTCACCGCCTATGTGCGCAGTATCGAGGCCACCCCGGCCATCACGCTGAGCTGGATCCGCGAATTGCCGGCCCTCGGCGAGGCCGCCCGGCCGCTGATGCGCCAGGGCTCCGGCCGCCTCGCCGCGGCCATTGTCGAGCTCAGCGCCGGCCCCGGGTTCCGTGCGGCCGGTATCGGGCCGCTGTCCCCGACCGCTGCGGTGATCCTCGTCGGCGGCCTGCGTGAGCTCACCGCCCAGACCGTCGAGGACGGCGAGCCGGTGGCGGGCATGATCGAACCGGCTGTGGCGGCCTCTATCGCCCTGCTGAGCCAGCCCTGCGTTCCCGAGCCTTCCCCGGGCGAGCCCTCCCCGCGCGAGCCTTCCCCGCGCGAGCAGACGCAAACTCGCACAAAAACGCCCTAGCCCGTGCGAGTTTGCGTCTGCTCGGCGCGGCGGCGCGGGCGCCGCGGGCGGGGCCGGGGTGGGCGGGGTGGGCCTACGCCGGCAGCACGAACGCGAACGGCCGGGGAAAGCCCAGCCCGCGTACCGACCCGGCGCGGATATCGTCGGCCCCGACCGGGACCAGCCGTCCCGATGACGGCTCGTAGCACCGGAAGATCGCCCCGCGGAGTTCGGTCAGAAGTACCCAGTGCCGGGGAATCACCGTCCCGATCAACATGGCAACGGGCTGACTCGCACCGACGGCGGAGCACACATCGGCCAGGCCGCGCCCAGCCAACCGCCACCGGTAGGCGGTGCCGTGCGCGCTGAGCGCCCGCGCCATCCCGACCGGGGTGGTGCCCAGCGCCCGCGGCCACACCGTGTTGACCATGCGGTGCACCCGCCCCTGCTCGGAGTCGAACCACTGCCGGGCGGCGGCGGAGTTCAGCGGCGCGCCGTACCGCGCGTCGAGCAGGGCGCCGGCCATCACCGCGACGCTGGGGCCGCAGGTCACACCGTCCCGCTGAGGGAGCCAGGCCATAACGCCACTGTAGCCGCGGGCGTAGGTTGGCAGATGCCGACTGAAAGGGATTCCCATGGCTGAGACGATGCGCGCCGAACGGTTCTATGCCGACACGAAAGCCGTTGTCGTCGAGGATGTTCCGATTCCGCAGCCCGGGCCCGGCGAAGTGCTCGTCGAGGTCGCGTTCTGCGGTATCTGCCACTCCGACCTCAGCTTGATCAACGGCACCTTCCCCGCGCAGCGGCCGGTCGTTACCCAGGGCCACGAGGCGTCTGGAACGATCGCTGCCCTTGGCCCCGGCGTCACCGGATGGTCGGAGGGCGACCGGGTGGTGCTCGCGGCCGGGCGACCCTGCGGCGACTGCCCCAACTGCCGCCGCGCCGACTTCGGCAACTGCTTGCGGATGCAACTGATGGCATTCGCCTACGACGGAGCCTGGGCGCAGTACACCATCGCCCAGGCCGCCGGGCTGACCCGGGTTCCCGACAACGTGCCCCTGGAGCAGGCGGCGATCCTGGCCGACGCGGTGTCCACCCCGTTCGGGGCGGTGGTCCACACCGGCAAGGTCGGTATCGGCGAGTCCGTCGGGGTGTGGGGGGTCGGCGGACTGGGCACCCACATCGTGCAACTGGCCCGCCTGGTCGGTGCGGCACCGATTATCGCCGTGGACATCAACCCGACTGTTCTGGACCGTGCCCTGGACCTCGGCGCCGATTATGCGCTGGACTCCCGCGACCCCGAACTCGGGAAGAAGATCGACGACGCCACCGGCGGACGCAAACTCGATATCGCCTTCGACGGGGTGGGGCTGAAGTCCACCTTCGAGCAGGCGTTGGACTGCCTGACCACCGGCGGTCGACTGGTGGCCGTCGGGATGAGCGACCAATGCCCGACGGTCGGGCCCACCTCGATGTTCGGCCTGAGCCAGAAGCAGGTGCTGGGGCACCTGGGCTACCAGAACGCCGATATCGAAACGCTGGCGATGCTGGTGTCCCGCGGCCGGCTGGACCTGTCCCGCTCGATCAGCCGGGTGGTTCCGCTGGAGGACATCCGCGCCGGTATCGACGCACTGGAGCGAGCCGACGGCGACCCGATCCGGATCCTGGTGCAACCCTGAAGGGCCGGCGTTCGCCGTTTCCCTCAGCCGACGTTTCGCCGTCGGCACGGTGGGTAGACGACCATCATGGGGTGTGCGGCGGTCGTTTCGAGTCCGGAGGATCTTGCGCGGCATTACGACGATCCGCCGGACGGTATCCGAGTCAATCTGATCCTGTCGATGGACGGTGCCACCGCATTCGACGGGCTCGCCGACCCGCTGTCAGGGCCCTGCGACCAGGACCTGCTGCTCGCGCTGCGCGGCTATACCGATGTGGTGTTGGTGGGTGCGGAAACGGTGCGGGCCGAGCGGTACGGACCGGTGCGACTGACCGCCGATCAGCGTGCCGAGCGGCTGCGGCGCTGGGGGGTCGCGGCAATCCCGCCGATCGCGGTGGTCACTCGCTCGGGGTCACTCCCGGTGTCTTTGTTCGCCGAACCTGCTCAGCGCCCCCTGGTGGTCACCACGGCCGAGACCGCCCGCACCCACCGGGACCTGTTCCGGCGGGCTGATCTGCTGGTGGCCGGTGACAACGAAGTCGATTTCGAGACCGCGATCGACGGACTGCGCAGCCGGGGTTTTCGGCGGATCCTGTGCGAGGGCGGGCCGACTCTGCTCGACGAATTGATCTCCGAGGATCTCGTCGACGAGATGTGTCTGACGGTTTCGCCAACGATGGCCGGCACCAAATCCACCGCGCACCCGGGCGCACCGGCACTGCGAGCGCCCGCCCGGTTTGCTCTACAGCACGCCATTACCGTCGATGACTATGTGTACCTCCGGTACCGGCGCGGCGGCGGCACTCGCGGCGCTCCCGGCGGCACTCGCGGCGCTCCCGGCGGCACTCGCGGCGCTCCCGGCGGCGCTGGTACCGGCGGGCACTGATGTCGATCAGTCCGGGGGTACCTTGCAATTGCCCACCTCTGAGCGACAAGTTCTGATGCACCCGAGCCGAAACTGCGCCGTCGCCGCGGTTGTCGCTCAGAGGTGGGCAAAAGTAGTACAGGTACACCCAGGGCCACACGGGCGCCCCACCGCGGCCGCCCTACCGTGGCCTCCGCCACGGCCGCCCTACCGTGGCCTCCGCCACGGCCGCCCTACCGTGGCCTCCGCCACATGGGCCACAGCGGTGGCCCGCCGCCCGGCACCGCGATCTCACCGGTCACCTCGAACCCGAAACGTAGGTAGTAGGCGTTATTGTCCGGGTTGCTCGATTCAAGGTAGGCCGGTGCGCACTCGGCATCACAGCGGTCCAGCCGGGAGCGCAGCAGCGCATTGCCGAACCCGCCACCGCGCACCCGCGGGTCGCTGCCGATCATCGCCAGATACCAGTGCGGCTCCTCGGGGTGCTGCGCCTTCATCTCCTCGCTGAGCGCGCGAGCAGTACCCAATCGGCCGCGAAAAGCCCGGACCACCGCAGGCACCATCGCCAACTGCGCCCGCGTCGACGGCTCCCCGCGGCCGGGCGGATCCCACACCGCGGCAGCACCCACCCCGACCCCGGGGTCGGACCCGGCCGCCACCTCCACCCCACCACCGGACAAATAGTGGTGGCGCGCCAACGCGCTGAAGAAGCCCGGCAACGTTGCGCGCCGCTTGGCCGCATCCGGCTGCAGCCAGCAGAACACCGGGTCGTCGAGGAAGGCCCGACCGAGCACCTGCGACAGCGCGGGAACATCGGCCCGGCCGGCAGGCCGCACCACAATGGACATCCCCGCCAGGGTAAACCGCCGCCGCGGTCAGTCCAGCAGCACCGTTCCTGCCAGGGTGAGCACGCAGAGCACCACCGCAGAAGTGGTCAGCCCGTAGACGAGCGTGCCCGCCCGGCCGGTGGCGAAACTGCCCATCAGATCGCGGTCCCGCGCCAGCCCGACCATCGCGATCAGCAGCGGCACCAGCAGCACCGCGTTGAGCACCTGGGTCCCCACCAGGATCGTCACCAGCGGAATGTCCGGTGTCAGCACGATCACCGTCCCGACCAGGGTGACGATCCCGTAGGTCATGTAGAACGTCCGAGCTTGCGAGTAGGGATCGTCGATAGCGGCTTCCACACCCGCGTACTCGCACACCGAGTAGGCCGTCGACAGCGGCAGGATCGACGCGGCCAGGAAGGACGCCCCGATAAGCCCCACCCCGAACAGTGTCGCCGCGGCCCCACCGGCCAGGGGTTCCAGGGCCACCGCGGCATCAGCGGCATCGGTGATCCGAAGCCCGTCGCGGTGCAGGGTCGCCGCACACGCCACCACCACGAAGAAGCCGATCACCCCGGTCAACACCGCGCCGGTCACGACGTCCACCCGCTCCAGCGTCAGATCCTCGGTACGCAGTTTCTTGTCCACCGCGTAGGACTGCATGAACGACAGTCCCCACGGCGCCAGGGTGGTGCCCAGTGTCGCGGTCACGATCGCGACGGCCTCACCGGTCATCGGCATGGACGGCACCACGGTGCCGCGCAGTGCCGCCCCCCAGTCCGGCCCGGCCAGGAATCCGGACACGATATAGGCCAGGAACACCGTCGAGACCAACAGCAGCAACCGCTCCACCCGATGGAAACTGCCGCGCAGCACCAACAGCGACACCGCCACCGCGGCGAACGGGACACTGAGGTAGCGGCTGACGCCGAATAGCTCGAAACCCGCTGCGATACCGGCGAATTCGGCGCAGGTGGTGCCGACGTTGGCCACTACCAGCGCTGCCAGCACCGCACCGCCGACCCGCACCCCGTAGCGCTGGCGCACCAGGCCAATCAACCCCTGCCCGGTAACCACCCCCATCCGGGCGGCCAGGCCGTGGAACACCACCAGCGCGATCGTCGACAGCAGCAGCACCCACAGCAGCTGATAGCCGTGGTCGGCCCCCAGCACCGAGTAAGTGGTGATACCGGCAGGATCGTCATCGGACAGCCCGGCCAGCAGGCCCGGACCCAGCACCGCCAACAACGCCGCCCACCGGGCACCGCCGCGTCCCAACCTCACCCGCGGCGGTTCCGGATCAGGTGGCGCCGGTGCGGCCACACCCGCGACCGCAGGAAGGGCCGGCCCCACAGCCGGGGGCGGCGAGCCAGCCGGGCCCGCCACCGACCGGCGTGCTCCCGGGACATCGCCGCGACGATCCGCCCGGCCAGCGCCGCCGGCATCGCCCGTAGCACCCGCTCCCCCACCTCCGGTGCGGTGGCCGTCACCGCAGCCGCGGCCAGGCCGGGATCCCGGACCGCGAGAATCTCGGTGGCCGAATCGGTGTCCACCCGGCTGACCAGTGCCGCCAGGCCCCTCGCGTCGAGGCGGTGCACCGCCGCACGCGGGGCGCTCAACTGCACCGCCTGCCCGCGCTCAGAAGTCAGATGCAGATCCGGCCAGGCGACGATGTCCTCCGTGCGACGGGCCACCACCCGGCCCAGACCCAGCCGCCGGAGCACACCACCGAAGCCGACCTCCACGCCGACGACCTCGAGCCGGGCGTCTGCGGTGCGGGCCAGCACCACATCGGCCACCCGGGCCACCCGCTGCCCGGCAAGGTCGACCACCTGGGTGTCCAGCACATCGCGGGACAGCAGGATCTCGTCGGCGAACAAGTCCCCGGCCGGCGCTCCGCGGGCCCCGACGCCCAGCACCGGCCGGCCGCGGAACACCCCCGTCACCTCATCCCAACTCAGCAGCGTCGAGGCTGCGCCGCGGCGAGCGATCAACACCCGCACCACCAGGTGCGGGGGTCCGTCGTCACCGAGACGCACGGTCAGGTCGGCCAACCGGCCCACCGGCGCTCCGTCGGCGCCGATCACCTGAACACCGGTGATCCGGCTGAGCAACAGCACGTCGCCAGCATGCCGCATTCGCCCGCGCCGGCCCTGCCGACCCGATCTAATCGGAGCGGAGCCGACATGAGGAGATGACATATGCGGGCACTGCGGATGGTGGGATTCCAACAGGAGCTGGAGTTGATGGACATCCCGGAGCCGCGGCCCGGCCCCGGCGAGGTGGTCATCAAGGTCGGCGCGGCCGGCGCCTGCCACTCCGATCTGCACGTCCTCTACGAACTCGACGCATCCGCGATCTGGCAGTTGCCGATGACGCTGGGCCATGAGAACGCCGGCTGGGTTCACACCATGGGCGAGGGGGTCACCGGGTTCGCCGAGGGCGACCCGGTGGCGGTCTACGGCGCCTGGGGCTGCGGGCGGTGTCAGCGCTGCCTGGTCGGTATGGAGAACTATTGCGAGGCACCGTCGCTGGTCGGCGGGGGCGGCCTTGGACTCGACGGCGGGATGGCCGACTACCTGCTGGTCCCGCATCAGCGGCACCTGGTGGCACTGCCCGACGGGCTGGATCCGGTGACCGCCGCCCCGCTGACCGACGCCGGCCTGACGCCGTACCACGCGATCCGACGGTCATGGCCCAAGCTCACCCCGGACGCCACCTGCGTGCTGATCGGAGTCGGCGGTCTCGGTCATATCGGTGTGCAGATCGTCCAGGCCACCACCGCGGCCCAGGTGATCGCCGTCGACGTCAAACCGGCCGCGCTGGACCTCGCCCGAAAGGTCGGCGCCGACCACGCGGTGCTCTCCGATGACGACGCCGCCACGACCATCCGCGATCTCACCGGCGGCCGCGGCGCCGACGTCGTCGTCGACTTCGTCGGCAGCACCGCGACTCTGACCCTGGCCCGCACCATCGCGCGTCCGCTCTCGGATCTCACCCTGGTCGGGATAGGCGGAGCCGAGGTGCCACTGGGGTTCTTCACCCAGCCCTATGAGGTCAGCATCGCCACCACCTACTGGGGCAGCCGGCCGGAACTCGTCGAGTTACTGGCGCTGGCGGCCCGCGGCCGCCTGAGCACCGAAAGCACCGTCTACACCCTGGAACAGGGTGCGGCGGCCTACCGGGATCTGCACGACGGCGCGGTGACGGGCCGAGCCGTCATCGTGCCGTGAGGCGCACAAGCCGAGCGTGGACCGCCGGCCGAGGGGATGACGTCATGTTCTCCTGTCCCGCGCGGGTATCCGGGTGACGGCCTGCCCCTCGTGAACGCAGGTGGCCACCCGCTGACCCCCGGTGCCGAACAATGCCGCGGTCATCAGCCCGCGTCCCCGCCCGGCCGTGGGTGAACGCGACTCCAGCAGGTTCCATTGGTCGGCCCGGATATCGCGGTGGAACCAGGTCGCGGAGTCGGTGGTGGCGGCGTGGTGGCTACGGTCGGTCATCGAATGCCCGTGTACGGCCAGGATCGGATCCACCCCGTAGATGTCGGTGACGTAGACCGCGGCGCAGGCGTGCAGCAGCGGATCGCCGGGCAACTCGGCGGTGACCCGCCACCACAGCCGTCGGACGAACTCCCCGCCGTCGCGGTCATCGTGAACGCGGATGTCGATCTCGTCCAACGGAAGTGCGGGCGCCGGGCCGATCGGGCCGGTGCGGACCAGCGCCTCGGGGTCCTCGGCGCCGCGCGGGCACGCACTCGGATGATCGGAATGCTGCGGACCGTCGGCCGGCACCGCGAACAGCGCCATCGCGCTGATCAGGGTCCGCTCCCCCTGCCGGCCCAGCACCCGCCGCGATGACGAACCGCGGCCGTCGTGCACCCGTTCGACCTGGTAGACCACCGGCTCCCCGGCATCCCCGCCGCGCAGGAACTGTACGTGCAGGCTGGTCACCATCCGGTCCGGCGCGACGGTCCGGCCGGCCGCCGCCAGCGCCTGGGCCGCGAAGTGGCCGCCGTAGCCGCGTTTCCCCGCGGGCCCGTTGGCCGGGCCGATGCAGGAATCCGGACCGGCGTGGACGACCTGCAGCAGCCCGGCGAGAACGCTCACTGGCCCAACCAATCGGCCACCACCGCCTCGGTGTCCTCCCCGAGCGTCGGGGCCGGGCCCGCCGCATAGTGCGCGCCGTCCACCGACATCGGCAGGCCCGGCGCCGGATAGGTCCCGATTCCCGGCTGATCCAACCGGGTGAACAGCGGATTGGCGTGCACCCGGGGACTCGCCGCCACCTCGGCGAAGCTCTGGTAGCGCTCCCACAGCACCGAGGTGCCGGCCAGCGCCGCGGCGACCTCCCCGGCGGTGCGGGCGGCAAACCAGGGTGCGAACAGACCGTTGAGCACCTCACGGTGCTCATAGCGCCGACCCTCGTCGCCGAAGTCCACGTCGAGCGCTTCTCCAACGGCGGCAACGGCTTTCGCCGTTCCGGTCAACTCGGCGAGGTCGCGGAAATGCCGGCGGGTAAGCGCCAGCACCATGAAGCTCACCCCGTCGCTGCTGAGGAAATCGTGGCCGTACTGGCCGAAGACGGCGTTGCCCAGCCGCGGGCGCCGGGTGCCGGTGACCATCGCCTCGGTCAGGAAACCCAGGTTGGCCGCGGTGGCCAGCGCGACATCGTCCAGTGCCAGTCGGATGTGGCTGCCACATCCGGTGGTCTCGCGGCGTCGCAGCGCGGTCAGCACCGCCAGCGCCGCGTAGAGACCGCAACTGACATCCCAGGCCGGCAGCACATGGTTGACTGGACCCCCATGGTCGGCCGGCCCGGTGATCAACGGGAATCCGGTGGCCGCGTTGACGGTGTAGTCCACCCCGGTGGACCCGTCGCCGCGGCCGACGACCTCGAGATGAATGAGGTCGGGCCGACGTTCCCCGAGGGTGGAGGCCGAATTCCACTGCCGTCCAGTGGAATTGGTGATGAACACCCCGGCTTCGATGATCAACGCCTGCACCAGTCGCTGGCTGTCCGGGCAGCCCGGATCGAACACCACCGACCGCTTGCTCTTGTTGAGCCCAGCCCAGTAGATGCTCTCCCCGGTGCGGGTCAGCGGCCATCGCCGGTAGTCGGCGGCACCGCCGACGGGGTCGATGCGGACCACCTCGGCACCGAGCTGGGCGAGGGTCATCCCGGCCAGTGGAACCGCCACGAAGCTGGAGATTTCGACGATCCGGACCCCGGACAGCGGGCGTTCGGCGGGGGCATTCACCGGTTGAGTATGGCGGTCACTGCCCGACGGCGAACGGCACACCCAGCACGAACAGGAACAGCAGCAGCAGGAACCAGCCCGCGGCCTGCCAGATGGGCCAGGCACCCTGGACCCGCCATACCCGGTAGGTCCGGATCAGCGCTCCGACCCCGCCGGCGAAGAGGACACCGGGCACCATGATCGCCGGCAGCAGGGTCCGCCACACCGCCGTGGCGGCCAGGGCGACACCGGCGAGGGCGACCACGACCAGGACATAGGTGACCGCCGAGCGGAACATCGCCGGATCACGCCATCGTTTCTCGACATCGTTATCGTTGCGCGCCATCGCAGCCCCTGAATTCGGTCCTGGGTCCAGGGTATGCCTCATCGGGTCAGAGCACGAATATGCGCTGTTCGGGATCGATGGAACTCTGCGACAGGTTGGCCAACACCCCGGTGAGGCCCGGCCTGGACGGGTCGCTGTCGTAGTACAGGTACCCGCTGGCGCGTTCGTAGACGAACTGGCTGTCGTAGCCGGCAGCGGCACCGAACCGCAGTCGGTCCACGACGTCGACATCCGTGCTGACCGCACCGGCGATCCGCGTCGCGTCGATCACCACGATGTCGCGGTCCTCGGCCCCGGCGATCAGCCGCGGCGCCGGGCGGGCGGTGCCGAAGACGCGGTCCAGAATGAAGGTGTCGGTGGCCGCGGTGCCGGCCAGAACGGGCCGCTGTTTGCGAACGGTCCGCCATGGCGTGCCGGCTGGGGCCAGCGGGCCGGAGAACAGCCACTGACCGTCCCCGATCACACTGTCGCTGGCGCCGTCGGAGGATCCGTGGACGTGGATGTCCAGCGCGACGGCGGTCGGAATGTTGGTGAACTGCCCGGCCGTCTCGTCGTTGGGGTAGGTGAAGAACCCGTACACCCCGTTGGCGTCTGCCGGGAAGCCGTCCAGCATCGCTGCGGTACGCAGGGCGACGGGGTAGGGCGTCGAGGCCGGTGCGGTGACCGCGTTCTTCCAGAAGGTGAAGTTGCCCTCCGGGGAGTACTGGGTGCCGTCCTGGGCGTACGGGTAGGTTTGCGGTCCGCCGTACTGGACGAAGTCTTGATAGGAGGTCGGCACCCAGCCGGTGACGTTCATGTTCACGTTTGCGGCGGGCTCGGTGGACTGCTGCGACCACACCTTGTCCGGCCCGATGATCCGGTGCACCGTCGCCGGTGGCTGCGGCACCCACGGCGTACTGCCGCTCCAGATCAGGTCGCCGTACGGTCCGCCGGCGGCCCTGAGCTGACTGGCGACGGTGTCATAGTCCTTGAAACCGTAGGTCTTGCCGCTCACCGCTCCCGTCCAGTCCGCGCCGTTGACGGTGAACTCGAACTGGACCGGCAGGGACCACTCATCGATATAGGACACGTCGATCGTGTACTGATCGCCGGTGGCCGCCGAGTAGGAGAAGTACTCGATGAAGCTGTAGTTGCGGAACGAGGTACCCGCCGTCGCCGCGGTCGGATTGAACGCGTCGATACCACCGGGTGACACCACCGGCAGGTCGAGTCCCTGCTCACCCTCGACGAAGTAGATCCGGTTCTCCGGGGTGCCCAGCGGACCGGTGCCGGCGGCCAGGGTCACCGGGGCGGAACCCCCGGCGGGGATCGCCACCGGCTGGAAGTCGGCGGGGATGCTGTAGTCACCGGAGGTGGTGAGGTTGTACACCCAGATCGTCGTCGCGGAATCGTTGTGGACGGTGATCGGCGGGGCCGATACCGCGGCGTCGCACCCCGCCGCACCGCATGCGACCGGGACGGGCCCGGCGGGCGCGGGTACCGGACCGGACGGCACCGCCGCCCCGGACGCCCGCCGCATCCAGGCCCCGGCCAGCAGGTCCGCTACCGGGATGCCGGGGACGGGCCGGTCCGGGGTCGGCGCGGCCGCGGGAGCGGCGGCCGGGGGAGCGGCGGCCGGGGGAGCGGCGGCCGGGGCGGGTACGGGGACCAGCGCCGGGGCGGTGGGGGCCGTGACCGGGGCGCCGGGGACGGTGGGGACCGTGACCGGGACGCCGGTGGGAACGGTGGGAACCGTGACCGGGGCGCCAGTGGGAACGGCGGGGGTGACCGGCGACGCCGATCGGAGGCTCTGAACCGGGACCACCCGCGACGTGTCAGCGCGCGGGTGGGTGCTGCGCACCGCTCCGCGCTGGCCCCGCGCCGGGGCCGCACCCGCCCGGGCCGCGCCCAGCCGGTCCGCACCCGCCCGGTCCGCACCCGCCCGGTCCGCACCCGAACCGGCCGCACCCGCCGAACCGGCGTCGGCGCGGCCCGGCCCGCTGTCGGCCGCCGCCGGGGCCGGCACGATCAGCAGCGCCACCCCGAGACCCGCGGTGGCGGCACCGGCCTGTAGCCAGCGCCGGATGGCCGGCCCAACACATCGCTGACCGCGGCTGTTACCGCCCGCCCTGGTGGTGGCCATCACAGCCCGCCTTTCCGAAACATCCGACGCGGCGCAGATGCTCCCGCAGGGGACCTGTACCTCGGTCTCACAGAATGTAAACCGGTCGCGGATCCGTGCCCACTGACTGTAAACCCGTTCGGCCACCCCGGCTCCGCATCGGCCCGCCGGCTCAGCCGCCCGCCGCCCGCAACCGCCCGCCCAGCCCGCTGGCCCGGGCCGCACGGCGAGCCACCGCGGCCCGCACCTGATCCGCCGTCCCAACCACCCGCACCTTGGTTCGCGCACGGGTGACCGCGGTGTAGAACAGCTCGCGGGTCAGCAGCCGGGAATCCTCCGGCGGCAGCAGCACGGTGATCTCCGCGGCCTGGCTGCCCTGGCTCTTGTGGATGGTCATCGCATGCATGGTTTCGATATCGGCCAGCCGCCCGGTGGCCAACTCCACCGGACCGCCGGCGGCGGCCATCACCGCCCGCAGCGCGCCGTCCCGCTGCACCGCCACCCCGGTATCGCCGTTGTAGAGCCCGAGACCGTAGTCGTTGGCGGTCACCAGCACCGGCCGGCCGGGGTACCACGGCGCCCACAGCGGCATATCGGTACGTTCGGCCAGCCAGCGCTCGATCTGCCGGTTCCAATACGTCACCCCGTAGGGGCCGCGGCGGTGCGCGCACAACATCCGGTGCTCCTCCAGCGTGGCCAATGCTTCACCGGCGGCACCGAGAACCGCCGCCTCCCGCAGCTTGAGCGCGTGCGGGACAACGACTTTGCGTAACACTCCGGCCGCGTCGCCGCTGTCGATCCACTCGATATTCGCCCCACCCGCCGCCAGCACCCCGACCGCGGCGTCGGCATCACCATCCCGGATCGCCTGGGCCAGCGCGCCGATCGACTCCCCGAACCGGTGCGGGGTAACCAGCCGGGCCACCGGGGAGTCGATGTGGGTGTCCAGCCCGTCGACCAGGTCGGCGAGCACCGCACCTGCCTCCACCGAGGCGAGCTGATCGGGATCGCCCACCAGAACCAGGCGGGATTCCGGCCGGACCGCCTCCAGCAGCCGGGCCATCATGGTCAGCGACACCATCGAGGTCTCATCGACGACGATCACATCGTGGGCAAGCCGGTTCTCCCGGTTGTGCCGGAACCGCGACGAGGTATCCGGCCGGCTGCCCAGCAGCCGGTGCAGGGTGGTCGCCGACAGTTCCGGCAGCCGGGCCCGGTCGGTGGAATCGAGTGCGTCGACCTCTGTTCGCACGGCTTCGAGCAACCGGGCCGCCGCCTTACCGGTCGGGGCGGCCAGCGCGATCCGCAGCCGTGGCCGGCCGTCCCTGGCGGCCTGCTCGGCCAGGAGCGCCAGCAGCCGCGCGACGGTAGTCGTCTTGCCGGTGCCCGGCCCGCCGGTGAGCACCGTCAGGGCCCTCGACAGCGCCACCTCGGCGGCCCCGCGCTGCTCGGCATAGCTGGCCGGGAACAACCGACTCAGATCCAGCGCCGTACCCGCGCGGCGGGAGGCGGCCAGGGCCAGTACATCCCCGGCCACCCGGCACTCCTCAACCCAGTACCGGTCGAAGTACAGCAGCCCGGCCTCCAGATGCAGCACCGGCTGTTCGGTGACCAGGGCGCTGCCCGACACCACCCGCAGCCAGTCCGCCGGCGTCGGCCACGGCAGGTCCGGCATACCGACCTGTCGCTGGATCTCGGACAGATCGATACACACCGACCCGCCGCGCACCGCCCGCACCACGAAGCCGACCGCCAAGGCCACCCGCTCATCGGCCTCCCCGGTCAGTTCGGTCAGCCGCTGGGCCACCAGCACATCGGCGGACTCCAGCGCACCGGCCGCGTTGAAGGTGCCCAGCAGGCCGGTGGCCGCGATGCTGCGCCGGCAGTCGGCGGGGTCGGACAGCGGTGCGGTCACCGGACCGCCCCCCGACCGTCGAGCAGGTCCGACATCGCGCCGACGAGAGCGGCCGGCGGGCGCCAGCCGAACACCCCGGCGGGATGGCCGCCGGTGACCGGGGTGTCCGGACCGCACATACCGCGGATGAACAGGTAGAGAACTCCGCCAAGGTGCTGCTCGGGCTCGTAGCCGGGCTGACGCCAGCGCAGGAACCGGTGCAGCACAACGCTGTACAGCAAGGCCTGCAGCGGATAGTCCGAGTGCAGCATGGCCTCGGCCATCCGTGCCGCGGTGTAGTCACCCGCCGTCAGCGGCCGGTCCCGTTCGCCGAGCCAGTTGGTCTTGTAGTCGGCCACCAGGTAGCGGTGACCCGGGCCGGCGGGCACTCGAAGCACCACATCCAGTGATCCGCTCAGGTACCCCCGCAGCGTCTGCCGGCCCAGCGTGGCGTCGGTGAGCCGATCGACGTAGGCGGCCAGCGGATCGTCTGCGGTCGTGTACCTCTCCAGCAGGGCACCGACATCGGCCAGCCGGATCTCCGGTCCGGGTGCGCGGCGATCCCCGCCGGCGAGCGGAAATTCGAAATCCAACTCGCACAGCCGATCCGATCTCGGAACCTGCCGCAATGTCAGGTTATCGGCCAGCGGCCCCAGTGGTGTGTCATGCAGGGGCACCAGCGCCGCCGCCAATTCACCGGCTGGGATATCCACCGGCCACCACCGTGAGTGCGTCACGATCTGGGCGCGGAGTTCCTCCTGCAGATCGGGTGCCTGCGGGTCGGCGGTTTCCAGAACCGCGTGGACCAGGGTGCCGAACTTGGCGCCGCTGGGCAGATCGGCCATCGGCGAGGCCATCTCATGACCAACCGGTGCCGCCAGCAGCGGGATATCGGCCACCTCATCGTCGAGTTCGATCACCTCCGGCTCACTGCTGACGCCGACGGCCTCTTCCGCCGAGCGCACCAGACCGGAGTAGGAGGTTCGCCGCCACCGGGTGTCGATACTGCGATGGAAATGCCTGGCCTGCAGATTCTTCGGTCGTTCGTCGACCGACACGGGTGCGGGCTCGACGATTCTCGCCTCCTCGACCACCGGCCCGCCGGCTTTCTCCCACTCCCGGAATCGCTCGAGTGCGGCGCTGTCGCTGACCGCCCTCGGCTCGCAACGGTCTCGGATGGTCGGCTGGCCGGGCCGCCGGTCACGCAGCAGCCTGGACAAACCGCCGTTGGGCTCGTCCCGGGACGGTGCCCACCACGCCACCACCTGAGACTGCGCCCTGGTCAGGGCCACATAGATCAGCCGACTGGTATCGCCGGCGCTCTCGCGCCGGCCCAACGCCTCGACAACCCGGAAGTCGGGAGTCTCCGGGCCGCCGACATGCAGGCATCGAATATCGTTGTCGTGAAACAGGATCGGATCGCTATCCTGTACATACCGGTTAAAGGAGAACGGCAGGTAGACGATGGGGAACTGCAGACCCTTGCTGGCCCATACCGTCATGATCTGCACAGCCGCCGCATCGCTGTCCAGCCGCCGGTAGCGTTCCACCGCACCGCTGCGTTCATCCCGGCGGTTGCGCAGCCAGTCCCGCAACGCCGGCAAGGTCAGGTGGTCGCGGTGCGCGGCCTCCTGGAGCACCTGGGCCAGATGCGCCGCATCGGTCATGTACCGCTCACCGCCGCGCCACCGCAGGGCACGTTCACCCATCCCGTTGAGTTGGGCGGCTTCGTACACCGCCGCCACCCCGACCTCCCGGGCGTGGTCGGCCCACTGCCGGAGGGTTTCGGCCACCGCATCGGTGAGGGCATCACCCTGGGCGGCAAGCTCCTCGGCGGTCGTGCCGAAGAACATCGTCGACGCTGCGGCGCGGACCAGCCCCGAACGGTGCGGCTGATCGAAGGCCTCCAGCAGGGCCAGCCAGTCATCGCTGGCTTCCGAGGCGAAGATATCGGAATCGCCGGTGTAAACCGCGGGGATCCCGGCCCTGACGAGAGCGTCGAAACAGGCCCGGGCATCCTTGTGTGTCTCGACGATCACCGCGATATCGCCGGCCGCGACCTCGGCATCGTCGAAGGTGGCGCCGCTGATCAGCAGTGCGCCGATATCGGCGGCAAGATCCCGCGGGATGAAGTCGCGCAGGTCCCCGATCGGGATGGTGCTGGTGCCGCGCCGGCCGAACTTCTCCCGGGTGACCACCCGCAGCCGGAACGGGTCATTGCGCGGCGCCCCGGCCAATCGGCTACCCCGGTGGCGGGCTTTGACATCTCTGACGGCGATCCGCGGGTCGCCCAGTTCCGCCCCGCCCAGCACCGCCGTCAACCGGGTGAGCAGCGCGTCGTCGCTGCGCCAGTTCGTCGTGAGGCTCTGCTTCTCGCCCGCCGATTCGGCCGCCGTGAGGTAGGTGACGATATCGCCGCCCCGGAAGGCGTAGATCGCCTGTTTCGGGTCACCGATGAGCACCACCGTCGAGGCTGCGGTGAAAGCCCGGTCGATCACCGTCCATTGCACCGGGTCGGTGTCCTGGAACTCGTCGACCATCACGATCGGCCAGCGCCGGCTCATCCGCTGCCGGGCGGGGGAATCCTGGCCGTCCAGCGCGTCGGCCAACCGGGTCAGCAGGTCGTCGTAGCCGAGGATTCCGCGGCGGCGTTTCCGGATGTCGAGTTCGCGCAGGACCGCAGCCGCGAAGTCGATACAGGCCGCGGCCCGGCTACCCGGTTCGGGTTCGCGGGGCCGCAGCTCGGTCGATGGGTTTGCGGCCACCGCGCGGGCCAGTCCGAGGGCGTCGCGGTAGCTGATCGGAGGGTCGTCGCGGTCCTGACCGAACGTCGCCAGGTACAGGTCGTCGACGATCTCGGTGACCAGGTCGTCGAGGCTCTCCACGAGTTGCACCCCGGTGTCGGTGTCACCGGCGACACCCAGCGACGTCAGCACCAGACTGCAGAATTGGTGAACGGTGGCAATGGTGGCTGAGTCGAAACCGGCCAGCGCGTCCAGCAGGTTGTTGTGGCGCGATTCTCGTTCCGCCGGAGTACCGCGCAGCAGTTGCTGCACCACCTCGTTGTTACCAGCCAGGTTCGCGTCGTCGAATGCCGCTGCGGCATCGGCGATCTGGCGGCGTACCCGGTCTCGCAACTCCTGGGTTGCCAACCGGCTGAAGGTGATCAGCAGCATCTCATCCAGCTTGGCGGTCCCCTCGGCGATATAGCGGGTGACCAGGGCCGCCAATGCGAAGGTCTTTCCGGTACCGGCACTGGCTTCCAGCACGGTTGTCGACTTCGACGACGGTAGCGGTCCCAGTAGATCGAAGCCGGGGAGCTCGATTTCGGGGTGCATCACCGTCCCCCCTGCTCGGCACGTAACAGGGGCAGCCAGACCCGGGCGGCATACGCCCCGAGTCGGTTGTCCTCGCCGAGGGCCTCCTCACCGGGTCGCAGCGGCTGCATCAGGTCGGTCAGCGGCGCGCGCTGCCCCCAGGCCCGCACATGGGCCGGCTGGGCGTCATCGCCGGGAAAATTAGCGGACCGCCAACGTTTTTCGGCTGCGGACAGCGGATCGGAGCCGCTGTGGCGGGCTTCGGCCCAGGCGAAAGAGGTCTTCAGCGGCAGCGGGAGCGGTTCCCGTCGGCCCGCGTCGTAGACGGCCACCAGGTCCCGCAGCAGCTCGACCGCAGCGACGTCCGGACCGGGGAGGTTGACCAGCCGGGTTCGGCCTCTGCCCCGTCCGCGCCCGATACAGGCCGCCGACCAGGCGGTGGTGGGCTGGTGAGCGAACAACGCCAACAACGGAATCCAGGCCGCGAGAAGGTGCTTACCGTCGAGCCTCGAGTAGGTGACCGATACCAGCCGGTCGCCGTAGACCGGCGTGACGGTGCCGGCCAGCCTGCGGCCACCACCGAGGTCGATATCGACGTCGATCGTGCACACCGATTCCGCGCGCAGCGGCATTGCCTCGGCGGCAAGGTCGACGGCTTGGTCCCGGACGGCCTTGGCTTTACGCCAGCCCAGCTGACCCGGCGGCAGGGTGCCCCGGCACCACTCCGCTCTCAGCGCACGATCCGGTTCCATCCCGCCCAGCAGATCGGTGAGCATCCGATTGCCCACCGTCCATTCCTGCAGCGGGTCGATCTCGACGGCGATCGCATCATCGATCCCGTCCACATCGGTGGGCAAGGTGTAATCCAGTGCGCGGAAGAAACCCTTGACCGGATCCCTGAAGAACGCGGTCAGTTCGGCCAGTGAGATGTCCTCGACACGGGTCGGCGGCAGCGGTCGGGCGGCGAACCGCGGCCGGTCGTCCCGGTGACCGGCGGCCGCGACGGCGGCCGCCCGCTGCACGGTGGGGTCGAAGCTGAACGCGGTCTCCGGCAGCGCCGGGATCAGGGCTCCGGGCTGGACGTTGCGGGTATCGAAAGGCTGCAGCGGATGGTGCACGGTGATCCGTTCCCGGACGCTGCCGGCTCCGGTGCCGTTCGCGGGACTGTTCGCAGTACTGTTCGCAGGACTGTTCGCGGTCTCGTCGAGTGCGTCGAGCAGCTCCGCCAGCGGCACCGCCGGCGGGCGCTGCTGGCCGGTGTGTTCATTGGCCCCGGTGTAGGTGATCACCAGCGTGTCGGTGGCGGCGCACACGGCGTCCAGCAGTAACTGCCGGTCTTCCGAACGGATATCCCGCTCGCCGGTCATCGGCTGCCGTGCCAGCGCGTCATCACCGTCGAGTGCGCCGCTGCGGGGAAAGACGTTGTCGTCGAGGCCGACCAGGCAGACCACCCGGTGCGGCACCGAACGCATCGGCACCATCGTGCATACCGTCAGGGTGCCGGTACGGAAGTTGGCCCGGGTGGGGCGGCCGGCGAGGTGGCGTCCCAGCAGCTGGGCCACGTCCGACAGCCGCAGCGGTGTGTGATCACGCGAGCCGGCCCGCGCGACGATATCGTTGAACTCACGCTCCAACTGGCTCATCTGCCAGGTATCGGCCTCCTCGAGGCGGGTGATCATCCGGATACCGTCGGTCAGCGCGGTGAGCCACTCGTGCAGGGGCCGGGTGCCGCTGAGCGAATCGACGACGGACTGGATCCGGCCGCAGAACTCCGCCAGCCGGCCGGCCAGGTCGACGCGGTTGCTGCCCACATCATCGAGGGGCAGCGTGGTCTCGATCCAGGCTTGGGAATCATCCGACAGGGCAACTCCGGTGAGGATCCGGTCGAGACCGAACCGCCAGGTGTTGTGGACGAAGTCGACCCCGTACGGGCTGCGGTGCCGCGGGTCGAATCCCCACCGGATGTTGGCTTCCCGTACCCAATCGGCGATATCGGTCAGATCGTCGTCGGTGAACCCGAAGCGGGCACGGACCGGGGCGGTGTTGGCGATGTCGAGCACCTCGGTGGCGGTGGCCCGGCTGCCCGTCAGGTGCAGCAACTGGGAGGCCACGGCCAGCAGCGGGTTGGTCTGGACCAGCGAACGATCGGCCAGCTTCACCCTCAACTGGTGGGCCGGGTGACCGTCGTCGACCACCTGACCGAGGCCGAAATCCGCCATGATCAGCGGTGCGTAGGTATCGATATCAGGACACATGACGAGGATGTCGCGCGGCTCGAGGGTGGGGTCGTCGGCCAGCAGTGCCAGCAGCACCTCGCGCAGCACATCGACCTGCCGGGCCGGACCGTGACAGCTGTGAATCTGAACCGTCCGGTCGGTGTCGCGCAGTGAACGGCCCTGCCGCTGCGGCGTATTGGCCGAGATATCGGACTGCAGCCAGCCCAGCAAGGTGTCCGGATGGCCGGTTCCGGCCAGGAATTCGTCGGTTGCCACCGGCTGTGGCAGGGCGCGCTGCAACTCCCGCAAATCGCGGCCCAGGGTGGCCAGCAGCGGATGCCCAACCAGCCGGTGGCTGGTGTCCTCGCGGCGCGGAACCGGTCCGCGCAGGTCGGCGAGCGTGGTCCACAGGGCGGCACTGGGATGCGGCAGCCACAGATGCAGGTCGTGATGCTCCGCCAGCGCCTCAAGCAGTTCGATATCGGTGGTGCTCAGCCGGGTGTAGCCGAACATCGACATCCGTTCGGGTAGCTGCGGAGAACCCGATTCCCGCAGCTGTGCAACGGTTTTGGTATGGCGAATGTGCGGCGGGTCCAGGGCCACCGCATCGACCAGGTGTCGCCAGAGCGGTGGCTGCCAGAGCAGGTCACCGGCCAGGTCTGCGGTATCGCCGGCCAGCCAGTCCGCCAAGAGTTGAGGCCGCTGGCGGGCATAGGAGGCGAACAGCCCGGCCAGCCGTCGGGCCAGCGCATACCGGCGTCCCTGCCGTAACTCCTGTTCCTCACCGTCGGCGAAGTGGCCCAGGTGGGTGGCCAGCGGACGGCACCACGGCTGGTCCAGGTGGGAGTCGATGACTTCCAGCAGCGGCCAGGTCATCGCATCGGGTGACCACGGATCCTCATCGCGGGTGCCCGCGATCTCGGCGATCAGCGAGGACGGCGACCGGAACGAGACCCCGGCGCACACCCCATCGGCCTCCCGCGCGTCCGGTCCGAGCCCGCGGCCGAGCACATGGGACAGCCGCTGGGACAGCCAGCGCTCCACCCCGCGGGCGGGGACGACGACGATCTCCTCGGCGAACGGGTCGGACAACGGCGTGGCCAGCAGCGTCCCCAACCCGTCCGCGAGGATGTCGGTACGTTCCGCGCGGTGTATGTGCAGGGCCATCGCGACCACCGTAGACCGCCCCACCGACGGATTCGGGCCGATACACTTTCGCCCTGACCACCCGGGAGGCGCCGATGCGGGCCGAGCGATTCGATTTCCCCAATGCGCAGGGGCATCAGCTGACGGGGCTACTGGAGTCCCCGGTCGGCGAGCCGACTGCCTACGCTCTGTTTGCCCACTGTTTCACCTGCAGTATGGACAGCCGCGCGGCAAAAGGTATCGCGGCGGCCCTGGCCGCCCAGGGGATCGCGGTGCTGCGGTTCGACTTCACCGGTTTGGGGTCCAGTGAGGGTGACTTCGCCAACACGGATTTCTCCTCGAATGTCGAGGATCTGCTGGCCGCCGCAGATCATCTGCGCCGGGTCCGGCGGGCACCGTCGCTGCTGATCGGCCACAGCCTCGGCGGCGCCGCAGTGCTGGCGGCGGCCGGGCGCGTGCCGGAGGTGGAAGCGGTCGCGACCATCGCCGCCCCATCAGACCCGAGCCACGTCGCCAACCTGTTGGGTCCGGGGCTGACCGAGATCAGCGAGCGCGGGCAGGCCGAGGTGGTTCTCGCCGGCCGGGCCTTCTGCATCCGTCGCGAGTTCCTTGACGATATCTCCGAGCAGAATCTTCTGGCCGACGTGACCCGCCTTCGCGCGGCGTTGCTGATCATGCACGCCCCCGCCGATCAGGTGGTGTCCGTCGACAGTGCCAGCCGGATTTTCCTGGCGGCCCGGCACCCGAAGAGTTTCGTCTCACTTGACGATGCCGATCACCTGTTATCGCGTCGCGCCGACGCCCGCTACGCCGCCGAGGTGATCGCGGCGTGGTCGCAACGCTATATCGCAACCGCGACAACGGATATCGCCACCGCGACGGCACCGAAGCCGGACTCCGCCGAGGGCCCCCGAGCCGTCGAGGTCACCGAGACCGGCCGGGGCACCTTCCAACAGGCGGTGACGGTGGGGCCCCACCACCTGCTCGCCGACGAACCGGTCGAGGCGGGCGGCCTCGACACCGGCCCCTCCCCGTATGACCTGTTGCTGGCCGCACTGGGCACGTGCACGGCGATGACGCTCCGGCTGTACGCCGACCGCAAGGGGCTGGCCCTGAACGGGGTGTCGGTTCGTATGCGGCACAGCAAAATCCATGCCACCGACTGTGCATCCTGTGACACCACCGAAGGCAGAGTCGACCTGATCGAGCGGGTGATCACCCTCCAAGGCGACCTCGACGAGGCCCAGCGCACCCGACTGCAGCAGATCGCCGACAAGTGTCCCGTGCACCGCACCCTGCACTCCGAAGTCGACATTCGAACCGAACTCACCTGAGGGCCCGGCTGAGGGGACCCTCCGGCGCGCCGCGCCCGCCTGCCGACCCCGCCACCGCTCTGGGGGCACAGTACTTTTGCCCACCTCTGAGCGACAACATCGAGCGACACCATCGAGACGCGGCCCGACGAGTAGGAGACGCGGACCGACGAGTAAGACGGCGCCAGACGAGTAGACGGCGCCAGACACGTTGTCGCTCAAAGGTGGGCAAAACGGTACTTACCCAACACCGGCGGGCGCAACACTGGCGAGCCCAACACCGGCGAACACCGCCCGCTCCAGCCCAACCCCTGGGCGGCACGCGACTACCCGACCAAACGCGCGATCGACTCCAACGGGATATGCAACCACCCGGGCCGGTGCCTGGCCTCATAAGCCGCTTCGTAGACGGCCTTGTCCAACTCGTAGACGGCCAGCACACCGGCGTGGGAGCCGAGGTCCACACCCGATCCTGCGGTGTATCCATCCCGGAACGCAGCCCCATTGCGGGCTACCCACTCCCGGGCCCGGGCCTCCAGCTGACGGTCGGAGAGTGCGTCAAGCGAGACGTCCAGTGGGCGGTACGCCGCATAGGCAAATGATCGCAGCATCCCCGCGACGTCGCGTAGCGGCGAATCCGGTTGCCGACGTTCGGCTAACGGCTGCCCCGGCTCGCCTTCGAAGTCGATCAGCAGCCAGTTCTCCGGGGTGCGAAGCACCTGTCCGAGATGCAGGTCGCCGTGTACCCGTTGCACGGTGATCTGCTCACCGCGCATCGCGGCATATCGCGCCTCGATTGCCGGAACGTACCGGCCCAGTTGCGGGACCGCCGCTGCAGCCGTCACAAGTCGATCCCGCATCGCATCGACCGGCAACGAGGCGGTCGAAACCCCGAGCGCCCGAGCTAAATCCACATGCACCGCCGCTACCGCCTCGCCAAGGCGATAGGACTCGCCGGCGAAGTCCCCACCCACCTCGTAGGCGTACAGATCACCCTCGGCGTAGAGATCGCGGGTGCTGGCGGTGGCCATATCCCAGCCATCGGCAGAGTTGGCGGCATAGGCGGCGACCATCCCCAACGGGCAGGCCGGCCCGGCATCGCCGATCTGATCCTCTTCGTCGATCTCGAAGGACCCCAGCAGCCTGGCCACATGTGGATTATCCGCCCGGGCCAGCACCCGGTTGAGTTCGATATCGGGGTTAACTCCGGGTGCCACCCGTCGGAACAGCTTCAGGATGGCCCGCTCGTCGAACACCACGCTGGTGTTGCTCTGTTCAACCTCACTGACCCTGGCCGCGGCGCCAGCGGGCAGCGAAGCACCGGCTTCGCGGGCAAACCTGACACCGCCGATCACCGCATCGGATTCGACCAGTGCCAACAGCAACCGGGCCGCATCCGGGTCATACAGGGCGTCATGGCCGGTGTGCTCTCCGGCGCTGCCGATGGTCGCGACCGTGCCGTATTCCGGAGGGATCGCGGTATCCCATTGCACCACAACCTGATACCTGTCCCCGGAACCGTCGGAATAGACCGCATCGAGAAGCGTCAGGTCCAGCCCGTCCCGCAACGCCACAGTCCGGCATACCCCAACCGACACCAAACCACGATCCCGCCCGGCGTACCACCGTTGCCGGGGCAGCCACTCGGACCAGGGCAGGGCCGTAACGTCCGGAATCATAGGCTCTCCTCGAATTGCAGTGTGAACCAGTAAAACCCGTGACCCGGCAGGGTCAGCAGGTACGGCAGCTGACCGATCGGCGGGAACGGCACATATCCGGTGAGCTCGACCGGCGTCGCACCGCTCCAGGTCTGGAGATTCAATTCGATCGGCTGCGGGAACCGAGAAAGGTTGTTGACACAGAGCACCACCTCGTCGCCGGACTCCCGAACATAGGCCAGTACCGAGGGGTTGGAACCACCCAGCTCGCGGAAAGCCCCGATGGCAAACGATTCATGGCGGCGACGGACCGCCAGCATGATGCGGGTCCAGTTCAGCAACGATGCCGAACTATCCCGCTGCGCTTCGACATTCACCGCCGAATAGCCGTATACCGGGTCCTGATTCGGCGGCAGGTACATCCTGCCCGGATTAGCGGCGGAGAATCCGGCATTGCGGTCCGGCGTCCACTGCATCGGTGTGCGCACCCCATCGCGGTCGCCGAGCCAGATGATGTCCCCCATACCGATCTCGTCACCGTAGTAAAGCACCGGGGAGCCGGGCAGCGACAACAGCAGCGCGGTGAACAACTCGATCTGATTGCGGTCGTTCTCCAGCAGCGGCGCGAGTCGACGACGGATACCGACATTCGCCTTCATCCGCGGGTCCTTGGCGTACTCGGCGTACATGTAGTCGCGCTCGTCGTCGGTGACCATCTCCAGGGTCAGCTCATCGTGGTTGCGCAGGAAGATCCCCCACTGGGCGATCTCCGGGATCTCCGGGGTCGTTGCCAGGATCTCCGAGATCGGGAACCGCGACTCCCGGCGGACCGCCATGAAAATTCGCGGCATCAAAGGGAAATGGAAAGCCATGTGGCATTCGTCGCCGCCGGTGGCCGGGTCGCCGAAGTACTCCACCACATCCGCCGGCCACTGATTGGCCTCGGCCAGCAGCACCCGGCCGGGATACTCCTCGTCGATCACCGCCCGGCACTTCTTCAGGAACGCGTGGGTCTCGGGAAGGTTCTCGCAGTTGGTGCCCTCCCGCTCGAACAGATACGGCACCGCATCGAGCCGGAACCCGTCGATACCGAGATCCAGCCAGAAGCGCAGGGTGTCGATCATGGCGTCCTGCACGGCCGGGTTGTCATAGTTCAGGTCGGGCTGATGGGAAAAGAACCGGTGCCAGTAAAACTGCCGACGAACCGGGTCGAAGGTCCAGTTGGACTCCTCGGTGTCGACGAAGATGACCCGGGCGTCGGGGTACCGGTCGGAGGTCTCGCTCCAGACGTAGAAGTCGCCGTACGGGCCGTCCGGGTCGCGGCGGGACTCCTGGAACCACTGGTGGGTGTCGGAGGTGTGGTTCATCACCAGATCGGTGATGATCCGGATGCCGCGACGGTGCGCGGCGTCGAGCAGGGCGACGAAGTCGTCGACCGTGCCGAACTCCGGCAGCACCTTGTAGAAGTCCCGGATGTCGTAACCGCCGTCGCGCAGCGGGGAGTCGTAGAACGGTGGCAGCCAGAGGCAATCCACACCGAGCCACTGCAGATAGTCCAGCCGGTCGATCAGCCCGCGAAGGTCCCCGAGGCCGTCGGCGTTGGAGTCGTAGAACGCCCGCACCAACACCTCGTAGAACACCGCACGCTTGAACCAGGTGCGGTCGGCGGGCAGGGCGCGGGCATGACCGAAGTCGCCGGCGTGGGGGTGCTCGACCACACCGTGCTCGACATGGCTGCCCTCGGTCGGGTCGGTCAGGTCCATCCCCGGTTCACTCCCCTGCCGTTTCACTGCCGCCTATTTTGCCGAACCCGCTTCCGCCCGCCGACGCCGAGTTCGGCCCCACCGATGCAGACGCCGAATCGGCTGGGAGATCAGCAAGGTCGAGACGACCAGGTAGAAAATCGCGGCAACGGCCGGGACCACGGCACTCAACGCGGTCGACAAAGCCAGCAGCCCGGTCCCCAACCAGCGTTCCCGCTCCAGCCACGCCAACTCGACCCGATCCGCCTGGTGGGTCAAGCCGTCAGCCCTCGCCGCGTAGCTGACCAGCGTGCTCGCGACCAGCACGGCCAGGGTGAGGTTGATCCCGAACGTCACCACCGCAACCCGTTGACCGGCATCGGTCAGGTGTTTGGTGAGCAGGTCCGTGGTGAACGGCAGGAGCGAGACAAAGAGCAGAAGCATCAGGTTCAAGCCGAGGAACACCCCGTCAGTGGCTCGCAACAGGTGCGTCAAGCTGGCGTGGGCGACCCACGATCCACCGATGAAGGCAAAACTCACCAGATAGCCCAGCAGTGCCGGCCACTCGTCGGCCAACTGGCCGAGCAGCCGTTCCGGCGCATCAGGAACCTTCAAGTTCAAGACGAGCAGCGTGATGGCGATGGCGAACACGCCGTCAGAGAACGCCTCGAGGCGAGCGATCGGGAGCAGGTTCGTCAAACCGGCCGGGCGCGATCCCGACCGGCGTTGCCGCGTCATCGCAGGGTCGGGCCGATCCGGCATATCGTCCACCGGGTCAGCGTGTCAGACGCCGCCGCCGCCGGCCTAGCGGACCCGCAGCACCACTTTGCCCCGGGCGGTCCGGTCCTCCAACGATGCCACCGCCGCAGCGGCCTGAGCCAGCGGGTAGACCTGCGGCCGCGGCGCGCTGAGCCGGCCGGATTCCAGCAGCGCGGCCAGCCCCTGCCACTGCTGGGTCAATGCGCCCGGATGGGTCAGCACCCAGGCACCCCAGCCGACGCCGACCAGGTCGATATTGTTCAGCAGCAACCGGTTGACCTTGACCGTCGGGATCTCCCCGCCGGTGAAACCGACCACCAGCAACCGCCCGCCCGGGGCCAGCGAACGCAGGGAGTCGGTGAACCGGTCACCGCCGACCGGGTCCATCACGATGTCCACGCCCACGCCGCCGGTGAGCTCGGCGACCGCATCTTTGAACCCGTCGGCGAGCACGACATCATCCGCCCCGGCCGCGCGGGCCACCTCGGCCTTGTCCTCCGAGCTGACCACCCCGATCACCCGGCCCGCCCCCAACGCCGGCGCCAGCCGAACCGTCGAAGTGCCGATCCCCCCGCCGGCACCGTGGACCAGCACGGTCTCCCCCGGCGCGAGCCGGCCGCGCTCGGTCAGCGCGAAATACACCGTCAAATCGTTGAACAGCAGACCCGCGCCGGCCTCGAAGCTGACGTTATCCGGCAGCGGAAACACCCGGTCAGCGCTGAGCACCGCCGTCTCGGCCATCGCCCCGCCGATCATGGTCAGCCCGGCCACCCGGTCGCCCGGTTTCACCCCGGCACCCTCGGGTGCCGACCGCACCACACCCGCCAGTTCGGCACCCAGGGTGAACGGCAGCTCCGGACGGTACTGGTAGAGCCCGCGGGTCAGGAGCGCATCGGGAAAGGCGACCCCGGCGGCGTGTACCTCGACAGTGACATCGCCGGCTGCGGTGGCGCCGGGTTCGTCGATCTCACCCACCTGGACGGCCTGCGGGCCGCCCAGCTCGGTGACCCGGACCGCCCGCATCAGGGCTGCTCGATGGCCAGCAGCTCGACCTGCAACTCGCCGCGCGGTGTGCGGTAGGTGACGGTGTCACCGGCCTGGTGCCCGAACAACGCGAGGCCCAGTGGGCTGTCGGCGGTCAGGGTGCTGTCCTCGGCGCCGGCGGGGGTCTCCTCGATGAAGTTGACCACCCGCATGCTCACCTCCTCGCCATCGGGCCACCGCAGTCTGACCTCGGTGCCGTTGGGCAGCTGACCGGGAACGGTCGCGTTACCGCCGGCCAGCAGCCAGGTGATGCGGCCAATCTGCTCGTCGAGCCCGCCCAGGTCCTCGGCGCGCTGCAGGGCCTCGTCGGCGTCACCACGATCCCCGACGCTCTCGGCGTCAGCCTCGAGTTCGGCGTGCAGTTGTTCGCGCCGACGGCGCAGTTCCGCCAGCTCGGTCTCCAGGCGGCCGCGTTCCCGCTCGGCGAAGTTCGTGTCCTGACTCATGCTCGACAAGGTACCGGCCCCGTCAACTCGCCGACAGACACCGCCCCGCCCAGCGGTATGGTCGCTGACGTGGCATCCCGCGATCATGGCGACCCCGGTGACGCTCCGACCATGCCGCCGCCGCTGGGCGAGATCGATCCGGCCCGGCCGTCGGCAGCGGAGGAGGCGCGCACCATTGCCGCTGCCACCAACGCGGGCACTCTGGCCAGCCTCACCGCCACCGGTGACCCGTGGGCCTCGTTCGTCACCTACGGACTGCTCGGCGGCGCACCCGTGCTGTGTGTGTCCCACCTGGCCGAACACGGCCGGAACCTGGCCACGGACCCGCGGGCCAGTCTCGCCGTGGTGGCCCCCGGCGGGGGGTCTGACCCGCTGGCCAGCCCGCGAATCACCTTGGCCGGGGTGGTGGCGCAACCCGTCGGGGATGAGCTGGCCGCCGCCCGCGCGGCGCACCTGGCTGCTGTCGCGGCGGCGAGGTACTACATCGACTACAGCGATTTCGCACTCTGGGTGCTGCGGGTACAGCGGGTGCGCTGGGTGGGCGGGTACGGCCGGATGGATTCGGCCACCGCCGCCGACTACGCCGCCGCGGTGCCCGATCCGGTCACCCCGGTTGCGGCCGGGGCCATCGCGCATCTCAACGCCGACCACGCCGACGGGCTGGCTGAGATGGCCCGCGCGCTGGGCGGCTTTCCCGATACCGAATCGGCGGTGTGCACGGGCATCGACCGCTACGGCCTGGACCTGAAGGTGAGCACGCCGCGCGGGGAGGCCTACACCAGGGTCGGCTTTGGTGGCCCGCTCGATTCGGCCGACGAGTTACGTTCGGCGACAGCCGGTTTGGTCAGGCGAGCACGCGCTGCAGAAACGCCACCTGATCAACCTTGACCTGCGGATCGGCGTAGATCGCGAAGTGGCCGTACGGGTAGTGCCGGAGCTCCGCGTGTGGCGCAACCTGCCCGCACCTGATCGTCGAGATCGGCGGTGTGGTGGTGTCGGCGTCGCAGACGCACAGCAGCACCGGCATCTTCAGCCGGGCCGCCACCCGGACCGGCCGGTACCGGGGCAGCGTCAGCATCAGCCTGGCCGCCACCTCGTTCCGCCACAACGACTCCGGCCCGACGATCGCCTCAAAACCGGGTAGCGCGTCCGGTTCGGTCATGGCGGCGAAGGTGCCGGGCAGACCAACCGCCGGCATCAGCGTGGGCCCGCGGCCCAGCACCGCCCCCGCCGCATCGCGTACCGCGGCCAGGCTCGCCCGCAGCAGATTCCCGACCGGCATCCGCCGGATGACCGGAACGCTGTCGGTGTAGGGCGCCTGCGCGATGACGGCGGCGACGCGCGGGTCGGTGGCCGCCACCGTCAGCACATGCCCGCCGCTGAACGACGATCCCCACAGCACGATCCGGTCCGGGTCTATCCCCTCGGCACGCCGGGCCCAGTCCACGGCGGCGCGGTAGTCGTCCTGCTGACGTTTGATATCGAGCACCTGCCGGGGCCATCCGGTGGAGGCCCCGAAATATCGGTAGTCGAACAGCAGCACCGCAAACCCGGCGGCCTGGAACGCCTCGGCGTAGCCGGGCAGACCGTCATCGCGAGTCGCGGAAAAACCGTGCGCCATCACCACGCACGGCACCGGCGTCCCGGCGGCCGGCGGACGATACAGATAGGCCGCGAGTTCCTCGCCGTGGGAGGGGATGCGGATTTCGACGCGCTCGCGATCCATGCACCCGAACCTAGTACCCGCCAGCGGTGAGTACCCTCGAGCGATGACCACTGCGATCGACGAGCGACAGACCGCGGCACTGCTGGCCGAGGAGCAGGACTGGCAGCGGAGGGTGGCCGGCGACGGCCGCGTCGATATTTTCAACCGCGGCACGGTGCGGATCCGGGCGGTGTGGCAGGGCGAACACACCCTGAGCGGGGCGTCACTGTTCCACGACGAGATGTACGAGTCCTACACCCGCGAACCGAAAACGCTGCGCGCCTGGTTCAAGCGCTGATCCCGCCGCGGATCACGCCCCCGGTGCGAGATCGAGCGCAGCGGAGAGTTCCCGCAGCGCCGGACGCGGGTCCCAGGCCGGGTCCCCGTCGCCGAGCACCTGGACCAGAACATGGTCGGCGCCCGCATCGAGGTGTGCGGTCACCAAGGCCGCCGCACTGGCCACCGATCCCATCCCGACAATCCCGCGGGCCAGCCGATCCGAGCCGCCGGGAACGAAGTCCGTTTCGTCGAATCCCTGCCGCAACCAGGAGTTGCGGTAGTTCGGCAGCCCCGAATAGATCTGCAGGTGCTGGTGTGCGCGCCGCAACTGCTCCTCGTCATCGCCGCCGACGACGACCGCCTGCTCGGAGACCACCCATTTGTCCGGGCCGAGGATCTCCCGGGTGACCGCCGTCTGATCGGGGTTGACCAGATACGGATGCGCCCCGTCGGCGTGGCTACCGGACAGCTCAATCATCTTGGGGCCCAACGCCGCCAGCAGCCGCGTCGGCCGACCGGATCCCGGCTCGATCATCTCCGGCAGGGCGGCCATCCGGTCCAGGTACGCGCGCATGGTGGCCAGCGGCTTGGCGTAGGTGCCGCCGAGCATATTCTCCACCAGCGGCCCGTGGCTGACCCCCAACCCCAGCACGAAACGTCCCGGGTACAGCGCGGTCAGCGTGCGGGCGCCACCCTCCATGGTCCCGGCGACCCGGGCGTGGATATTGGCGATCCCGGTACCGACGACCAGCAGATCGGTGGCCTCCAGGAACGCCGCGGATTCCACCAGGCAGTCCTTCAGGCCCACCTCGGGGATGAACAGCGAACCGAAGCCAAGCGCCTCGATCTCACCGGCCACCTCCTGGGCGGCCCGCATCGGCCAGGTGTCGCTGGCCCACCAGACGCCGATACGGGACGGGAAGTCGATACGCGCACGATCAGCCACGGTCGTCGACTTTATCCCCCGTCATCCCGCTGACCGTCGGCGGTCGCGCCGCATACAGTGAGACGGTGACCTTCGATCTGTCCACCGTCTTCCGTACCGTCGCCGAGGCAATACCGGATCAGGAAGTCCTGATCTGGCGGGACCAGCGCCTGACCTACGCCCAAATGGACGCCCGGATCGACGGCCTCGCCCACTACCTCACCAGCCGCGGGCTGGGCTGCCATACCGAACGCGGCCAACTGGCCAACCACGAGTCCGGCCAGGATCATCTCGGCCTGTACCTGCGCAACGGGAACGCCTACATCGAGGCGATGGTTGCCGGCTACCGCGCCCGAGTCGCGCCCTTCAACGTCAACTACCGCTACGTCGAGGAGGAGCTGCTGTACCTGCTGGCCGACGCCAGGGCCCGCGCCCTGGTCTACGCGGCCGAGTTCGCCCCGCATGTGCAGTCCATCCGCGGCAGGCTGCCCGAACTGCAGGTGCTCATCCAGGTCGCCGACGATTCCGGCAACGAACTGCTCCCCGACGCCGTCGACTACGAATCCGTCGTCGGCACACCGGCACCGGCCTCCGGTATGCCGACCCCCACCGGTGACGACCTGTACATCCTCTACACCGGCGGCACCACCGGCATGCCCAAGGGCGTGCTGTGGCGTCAGCACGACATCTTCATGTCCGCCATGGGCGGACGGCCGGTCATGGGTGGCGAGCCGCTGAGTACCTATGCCGATCTGACCGCACAGGTGCGCGCCGATGCGGGTGTGCGGTCGCTGCTGCTGATACCGCCGTTGATGCACGGCGCCGCGCAGTGGGGTGTTTTCAACGCCATCAGCAGCGGCGGCTGGGTGGCCATCCCCGATGACGTCCGGCGTTTCGACGCCGACGCGGTGCTTCGGCTCGCCGAGCGCGAACGGGTGCTCGGCATCCCGGTGGTGGGCGATGCGATGGCCCGTCCGCTCCTGGATCAGATCGAGAAGGGCGACTATGACCTGTCCGGTCTGTTGGCCATGACCAACGGTGGTGCAACGCTGTCGCCGACGGTCCGGGACCGGCTGCTGACGGCGCTGCCGAACCTGATGATCCTCGACGCGGTGGGTGCCTCCGAGTCGGGTGCGCAGATGACCACCATCGCCACCAAGGGTGCCGATATGAAGGCCGCGACGTTCACCCCGCTGGCCGACACCACCGTCGTGGCGGCCGATTTCAGCCGCGTTCTGGGGCCCGGCGATGGTGAGGGCTGGTTGGCGCGGCGGGAATTGGTCCCGCTGGGCTATCTGGGCGACGCCGAGAAAACCGCCCGCACCTTCCCCACCATCGACGGGGTGCGCTGGTCCATCCCGGGTGATCGGGCGCGCTACCTCGCCGACGGGCAGATCGAACTGCTCGGCCGCGACTCGGTGACCATCAACTCCGGCGGCGAGAAGATTTTCGCCGAGGAGGTCGAGCGTGCGGTCGCCAGCCATCCCGCCGTCTACGACGTGGTGGTGACGGGACGGCCGTCCGAACGCTGGGGCAACGAGGTAGTCGCGATCGTGCAGTTCGCGCCGGATCGGACCGCCACCGATGCCGAACTCGCCGAGGCCTGCCGGCCGCATATCGCCGACTACAAGATCCCGAAGGCCTTCGTGCGCAGCGAGGCGATCGTGCGCTCCCCCGCGGGGAAGGCGGACTACCGCTGGGCCAAGGCCCTGGCCACCGAGGCGGCATCTGCCCCCTAGCCCCCGCACCCCGGGCGCCCCACCCCGCACCCCCCGCACCCCCCGCACCCCCCCGCACCCCCCGCACCCCCCGCGAGCGTGCGTGTCTGTACACCGACACGCCGCACGGGCGTGCATCATGCGCACGCTCGCGGCAGGGCCAGTGGCGGGGCGCAAGGCCAGTGGCGGGGCGCAGCGGTATCCCTGGCTTAGGATCGGCGGCGTGCAAACGCCATGGGGTGAGCAGGTCAGCTCCGGGCGCTATGCCGGCCATCCCGGTCTGCTTTATGAGCAGCGCCCCCGCACCTTCACCGAGCTGCTCTTCGGCGTGCAGCGCTGGGCGCCGCGCACTTTCCTGGTCCAGGGCGACCGGCGAATCAGTTTCGGGGAATTCTTCGCCACCGTAGCCGCAGCCCGGAAACAGTTGCAGCCATGGGGAATCCAACCCGGCCAGCGGGTCATGCTGCTGGCCTACAACAGCCCGGACTGGGTGGTCGCACTCTGGGCGATCTGGTCACTGGGTGCGGTACCCGTGTTGGGCAACCGGTGGTGGGGGCCGAAGGAGGCCGCGCACGCCCTCGCGCTGATCGCCCCGCGCGCAGTCATCACCGACGACCCCGGCCTCGCCGACGGATACCGCGGCCCGGTCCTGGATATCGCCGCTCTCACGGACGGCACGAACCTAGCGGACGGCACAGACGTCACGGACGGCACAGACAGCACAGCACCGCCGGTAATCGACGGACCCGCTGCCGAGGACGACCCGGCCGTCGTGCTGTTCACCTCCGGGAGTTCGGGGATGCCCAAGGCAGTCGAGTTGTCGTTCCGCTCGGTGGTGGCCAACCAGCACAACGTCCTGGCCCGATCACGCCAGCTGCCGCATCTGCTGGACGCCGACGCCCCGCAGCCGGTGAACCTGATCGGCACCCCGCTGTTTCATATCGGCGCCTTCGCCACGCTGCTCACCCAGATCATCACCGGCGGGCGGGTCGTATTCACCGCGGGCCGCTTCGACCCGGCCCAGGTGCTGGGCCTGATCGAGTCCGAAGGCGTACAGCGCTGGGGCGCGGTGCCCACCATGGCAATTCGGGTGCTTGAGCACCCGGACTTCGAGACGAGAGACCTGTCCACCCTGCGCTCATTCCCCCTCGGCGGGGCACCGGTGCCGACCGTGCTGGTGGAGCGGATGGCCCGCGCCCTGCCGCAGCTGGCACGACGCGGGCTGGCCAATATGTGGGGGATGACCGAGGGCGGTGGTTTCCTGTCGCTGGCCGCCGGCGCCGACCTGACGGCCCATCCCGGAACTGTCGGTCGGCCGCTGCCCACCGTCGAGATCGTCATCGACGATCCAGATGATGCCGGTGTCGGCGAAGTGCTGGTCCGCTCCCCCAGCGTCATGCGCGGCTATCTCGGAATCGATGACCACGCCGTTGATTCCGGCGGCTGGCTGCGCACTGGGGACCTCGGCCACCTCAACGCTGACGGCTATCTGTTCATCGACGGCCGCAGTAAGGACATGGTCATCCGGGGCGGTGAGAACATCGCCTGCCCGCACGTCGAGGCCGCACTACTGCGTCATCCGGATGTGCTGGAGGCGGCCGCCCTCGGGCTACCGCATCCGGATCTCGGCGAGGAACTGGCCGCGGTGGTGGTGCACCGTCTCGGCGTCCAGCCGCCCACCGCGGACGACCTGACCCGGCACCTGCGCGCGCAGGTGGCCCATTTCGCGATCCCGACCCGTTGGCTGATCCGCGGGCAGCCGTTGCCGACCCTGGCCGGGGAGAAGATCGACAAGAGGAACCTCGCCGCGGAATTCCGGGCGTGAGAAACCGATGAGGGCGATCGTGCTCCTCGCCCGGAGCGGTCATCTCGACAACAGCGGTGTGCTGCACGCTCTCGGCCTGGGCTGGACCACCAGCCCGACCCCCACCGCCCAGCATGTGCTGATCGTGTTCGTCGAGGTCGCCTGGTCGGAGACCGGCACCGAGTTCCCGATCCGCGCCGAACTGATTGACGGTGACGGCGCCCGGGTCGCCCAAACCGAACAGGGTGTCATCAACGCCCGCCGGCAGCCGGTCCACCCGGAGGGCACACCGGTGACGATCCCTTTCCTGGCGACCATCCCACCACTGAACCTGACCGTCGGCCAGCGCTACCAGTGGCGGGTCAGCATCGACGGGCAGATGCACGAGGACTGGCTGGCCGGTTTCACCGTCACCGACTGAGCGGTTGCGCCCGGGAACCGGTGTGAGTGCCCGCCCTCAGCGGCGCGCGAACGCCGGGGCGCGCTCCGGCCGGATCCCGACGCCCACGACATAGGCCGGGATGACCGAAAGCCAGGGCAACCGCCGGAGCAGCGTGATCATGGCCTTCGGCGGGTCCACACTCGCGCCGCGCAGGACGGGCTTGACCAAGCTGCGGTGCATCAGACGTTGCAGGCCCTGAGTCAACGCCGCGGGTGGCAGCCGGCGGCGGCGGACGGCGGCCAGGTCACGGTCGGTGACGTGATGCCGCCGCAGCGGTTCGGCCAGCAGGGTGGCCGCCCCGACGGCGTCCTGCACGGCCAAGTTGATACCCACCCCGCCCATCGGTGACATCGCATGCGCCGCATCGCCGATACAGAGCAGGCCTTCGTCGTGCCAGCGCTCGAGGCGGTTGAGTCGCACGTCGAGCAACTTCACGTCATCCCAGGAGTCCAGGTGCGAGACCCGGGCCTCCGGAACCAGGCCGGCCACCTCGTCGCGGAACTCCTCGATACCGCGGGCGCGCAGCTGCGCGTCATTGCCCTTGGGGATCAGGTAGGCGATCTGGAAATAGCCCTCGCGCGGGATCATGATGAGCAACCGTCCCGCTCCGGTTCGCGGGATCAGGGAGTACTCGGCATCCGAATCGCGGGGCAGCCGGAACCACCACACGTCGAACGGCACGGGCCATTCCCGGACCGGCAGACTGGAGTCCCTCCGCACCGTCGAGGTGCGGCCGTCGCAGGCCACCGTCAGCTCGGCGGTCAATTCACCCTCGCCGGCCGGCGAGGTGTAGCGCACCCCCGTCGTGCGACTACCGGCCCGAAGCACACCGGTCACCTCATGCTCCATTCGGAGGGTGAAGGTCGGCTCGGCCTGGGCGGCCTCGGCCAGCAGGTTCAGCAGATCCCACTGCGGCACCATCGCCACATAGGGGCGCGGCTGACGGAGCCGCCGGAAATCGACGAGCGGGACGTCCCCACCCTCCGCCGGGAGATCGGCGTGTTCGATCCTGCTGTGCGGCAACGCCGAAAACCGGTCCCACAACCCCAATTCGTCGATCAGTCGCAGCGTCGTGGGATGAACGGTGTCACCGCGGAAATCCCGCAGGAAGTCCACATGCTTCTCCAGCACGGTGACCTCGACTCCGGCTCTGGCCAGCAGCAGTCCCAGAACCATCCCGGCGGGCCCGCCGCCCACGATCGCGCACGTCGTCGTCTCCGGCATCGGTCTACCCTAACCGGCCATCAGATCTCGATCCGCGCACCGATGATGACCGTCCGGTCCAGCGGCAACCCCAGATAGTCCGCGTCCGAGGTCATCCGGGAGATCGCGATGAACAACCTCTTGCGCCACAACGCCATCGTCGGCTCCGGGCCGGCCCGCAGGGCGATATCGGACATGAAGTACGAGGCGCCGTCCACATCCACCAGCCCGCCAGTCTGAGCCGGGTCGATCAGCCGCAGCGCGGCGGGCACGTCGGGTTGTTCCATATAGCCGAACCGGGCGATCACGTACACGATGTCATCGTCGGTGTCACCGAGCTTCTCGACGGTGATGCGACCGGGCTCGGGCACCCGCGGGACCGGAACGGTGTCCACGGAGACGATGATCACATGCTGTTGCAGCACATGAATGCGGTCGACATTGGCCCGCATCGACAGTGGGGTGGTGGTTCCGCCGCGGTTGAGGAATACCGCGGTCCCGGGCGGCCGCGGCAGCGGGGGCCGGCGCTCGGCCAGGTCGCTGACGAAATCACGCAGCGGCCCCACCGCCTTCGCTCGGGCCTCGACGACGATCTGGTGGCCGCTCTGCCAGGTGGTCATCACGGTGAAGGCCACCAGCCCGATCAGCAGTGGAACCCACGCGCCGTGCAGCAGCTTGGTCAGGTTGGCCGTCAGGAACAGCAGGTCCACGGTCAGCAGCGCACCGCCGCCGACGATCAGCAGCCAGCGCGGGACACCCCACCGGACGCGGGCGACATAGAGAAACAGCAGCGTGGTGATGGTGATCGTCACCGTGACCGCCATCCCGTAGGCGTATCCGAGGGCCGCTGAACTGCGGAACGCCAGAACCAGGGTGACCACCGAGACCATCAGCAGCCCGTTGATCCAGGGCACGTAGATCTGGCCGATCGCCGATTCCGAGGTGTGGGTGATCCGCAGCCGCGGCAGGTAGCCCAGTTGAACCGCCTGGGAGGCAACCGAATACGCGCCGGTGATCACCGCCTGGGAGGCGATCACCGTCGCCACTGTGGACAACGCCACCATCGGCAGCTTCGCCCAGTCCGGTGCCAGCAGGAAGAACGGCGCGCCCACCAGGGTCTCGTCGCCGATGAGCAGCGCGCCCTGACCGAAGTAGTTGAGCACCAGCGCCGGCAGCACCAGCGCCAGCCACGCCAGGGTGATCGGGGCGCGGCCGAAATGGCCCATATCCGCGTACAGCGCCTCCGCGCCGGTGACGGCCAGGACCACGGCGGCCAGCGCGAAGAAGGCGATGTGGAGGTGCCCGGCCAGGAACTCCAACGCATACATCGGTGAGAGCGCGCGCAGGATCTGCGGGTGCCTGACGATACCGCCGGCACCCAGGATCCCGATGACGACGAACCAGACCACCATCACCGGTCCGAACAGCCGGCCGACCGCCGCCGAACCGCGCCGCTGCACCGAGAACAGGGCGATGAGGATCACCACGGTGATCGGCACGACGAAATCGGCCAGACCCGGATCGATGATCTTGAGACCCTCGACAGCCGACAGCACCGAGATGGCCGGGGTGATCATGCTGTCGCCGAAAAACAATGCTGCGCCGAGGATTCCGAGTGTCGAGAGCATGGTGATGAGGCGGCCGCCGGCGATTCCGCCGAGCCGACGCACCAGGGTGATCAATGCCATCACCCCGCCCTCGCCGTCATTGTCGGCATGCATGACCAGCGTCACGTAGGTCAGCGTGACGATGATCATCACCGACCAGAAGATCAGCGACACCACCCCGTAGACATTGGTCGGGTTGATCGGCACCGGGTGCGGGTCGCCCGGGTTGAACAGCGTCTGGAGGGTGTAGATGGGGCTGGTGCCGATATCGCCGAACACCACCCCGAGCGCCCCGACCACCAGCCCGGCGCGCAGCGGCCGCGCGGACCCGCGTCCGGGTTTCGTCGCCTCGGTACGCACAGGCCGTCCCCATCGCCGGAATCCGGAATCCGACGGCACTGCACGCCGCCGATCGACGATCGTATCCGGCGGGATTCGCCGATTCCCGCGTAGTGCGGCCACCGACCGCCCTAGATTTCAGGGCAGCGATGCATTTCCGGGCGACGACGGAATTCCGGGCAGGGAAGGGAGGCCCCGTGCGCACACGCGCGGCAAGGGTGTCCACCGCGGCGCTGGCGGCGGTGGTCACGCTGGCGCTCGGGCCGGTTCCGACGGCAGCGGCCGGTATGCAGATCGGCCACTACAACGCGATCATCGAGGGCCGATACGACTTCCACACCTGGATCTTCTCGTTCAGTTCGTGCAACCCGCCGGAGAGCATCGCCGAGTGCGCGACGGTCTCAGCCAATCCGATGCCGATCGCCAAGGCGTTCCAGTGGTATGCGGTGGCCCATCAGGCCGACGGCGTCTACACCATGGAGGTTGATGTTCCAGACGGACTGCGCTGCGGAAACGTCTACTACGGTCCGGTGATACCGACCCGGGATGTCTACACCTGGAGTTCGGAGACCCTGCGCGGGACGCTGCAGTCCTCCTTCGCGACCGGCTGCGATAACGCTCCGGGCGGGACGTTCACCTACCCGTTCAGCCTGGTGCGCCTGTAGATCCGCCGACGGCAGCCCGGCGGCTCAGTGCGGCCCGAGCATCGCCCCGTACCGGGCCGTCAGATCGGCGGTCCGCCAGATGATGAGGCCGAAGAACAGCACCAGCACCCCTGCGGTCGCCCCGGCCTGCACCAGCGACCGATGTGCCCGCGGCGCGTACACGTACGCCCCGGCGATGAAGCCGCCGGTGAGCAGCCCTCCCAGGTGTCCCTGCCAGCTGATACCCGGAATCGAGAAGGTCAGCACCAGGTTGATGACGATGAGGGCCACCACCCAGCGCACGTCGAGTCGCAGCCGTCTGGCCACCACGAAGGTAGCCCCGAACAAGCCGAAGACCGCGCCGGAGGCCCCGACGGTGGCCGCGTTCACCGGCGAGAGCAGGTACACCATCACCGAGCCGCCCAGCGCGCTCAGCGCGTAGAGCGTGACGTACCGCAACCGGCCCAGCCACTCCTCCAGCGGTGGCCCGACGATGTAGAGCGCCCACATGTTGAACAGCAGGTGCAGGATCCCGTAGTGCAGGAAGGCTGAGGTCACCAAACGGTAGAAGTCGCCACCGGCGACCGCCGGTGGCCACAGTGACAACCTCCCGAGCAACGTCGCCGAGGTGGCCTGGAGGAGAAACGCCGCAACATTGATCGCGATGAGCACGTAGGTGACGACCGGCCGGCCGGTACGGGGCACCCCGCCGAATGCGGTGGTCGCCGCGGGCACGCTCTGAGCGGCGGCCGCGACACAGTCCAGACACTGCTGCCCGACCGCCGCGTTGCGCATGCACTCCGGACAGGCCGGTCGCCCACATCGGCTGCAGCTGATGTAGGTCTGGCGATCAGGATGGCGGTAACACACGGGTACCCCGGCCGGGGTGTGCGGTGGATAGGGCATATTCATAGTCGGACCCGACGATACTGGCCGAGCGCCCACTGCGGCGGTGTCGACGGAATTCGCACCCGTGATCGCCGTTTGCTACGGATACCATGGTATGAAATGGCAGTCACTGCCAAATTCGCGGCAATCCGGGCGTGGCAGCTGCCCAAAAAGTGCCTTTGAACATCACGTATGCGCTTCTGTTCCGATCTCTGGTAGGACTGCGGGATCCGTAGTACCGTTTCACTGGGTTGAGTTCCCAGCCTTTGTGAAACGTTTACCGCCGCTCCCCGCCCAGACCCCGCCCGGCGCGACTTCACATTCTGCCGATCACGAATGACGGAGGGGATCATGATGTTCGAGGAGTACGCCGAACCGGTGGCCGTAGCCCGCTCGGCGGGCCACGCCGAACCGGCGACGGTGCGCCACCGCGAGTTGGACGCCGGCACCGTTCTGGTGTCCGTCGTCGGCGAGGTCGACGCCGCCACCGCCGCGGACCTCCTGAAGAACGTCGAGCGGCTGTCGCGGGGTCATCGGCAGCTGGTTCTGGACCTGTCCGAACTGGAGTTCTTCGGTACCGCCGGCTACGCCGTGCTGACCCGGCTGCACTCGCGGTGCGCGCGGTCAGGCACCGACTGGACACTGGTGCCCGGCCGGGAGGTGCGGCGGCTACTGCGGGTCTGCGACCCGGACGGTGCTCTGCCGACCGCGCCGACCGTCACCACCGCGGTTGCCGCCCTCACCCGTGAGCACCGCAGCCAGGCCGGCTGAGTCCCGGTCTTCGCCCACCCGGCAGTCTGCTGCCATACTCCGACTGCAGCCTCGGAAACGGGAAGGGCGGCGGACATGAATACACCGGGTCGACGGTTCAACAGCGCGGTGACGCGTTTCTGGACGCTGGCCGCCCCGGTCTACGACCTGCCCCTCCTGCAGCAGTGGGTCTACCAGCCGGCCCAGGACGAGGTGCTCGCGGTACTCCGGGCACACCGGTCCCGGCGCGTTGCCGATATCGCCTGCGGCACCGGCATTCTCGCCACCCGGATTCAGACCGAGTTACACCCCGATGAGGTCTACGGGGTCGACATGTCCGATGGCATGCTCGACCAGGCCCGGGCCCGGTGTCCGCAGGTTCGCTGGTTGAAGGGGCCCGCCGAGAAACTGCCGTTCCCCGATGCTGTGCTGGACGCGGTGGTCAGCACCTCGGCGTTCCACTTCTTCGACCAGCCGGCGGCCCTGCGGGAGTTCCACCGGGTCCTCGCCCCGGGTGGTCTGGCCGCTGTGGCCACCATCAGCCCGCCCCAGCCCGAACTGCTCCGGCGGCTCACCGAGGGTGCGGCCGGCCCGGCCCACAATCCGTCCCCGGCCCAGCTGCGAACCCTGTTCAGCACCGCCGGGCTCACGCTCAGCGATCAGCACCGGGTCGATCGCCCACTGTGGACCCGCGGTGTCTGGGATCTGATCACCATCGGCACCAAACCCTGAGGAAGGACCGCAAGATGGCCGTGGAGCTACTCGCGACCACTGTCGAGATCGGCGTGGTGACCACCAATCTCGATGCGATGGTGGCGTTCTATGAGAACTTCCTGGGCCTGCCCCACCAGGGTGACCTGGATTTTCCCGGGGGCGCCATGAAGCGGTACAGCATCGGCGGCAACGTCCTCAAGCTGGTCACCCTCGATGAGCCGCCGGCCGCGCCGGTGGCGCCCGGCGGAGGGGCCGCCCAGGCCGGCTTCCGCTATCTCACCCTCGTGGTGACCAACGTGTCGGAGACCTCCCGGCAGGTGGAGGCGGCCGGGTACCGGGTGGCCCAGCCGCTTGCCGAGTTCGCCCCCGTCCCCGGCATGGGCTGGATGTTCGTCACCGACCCCGACGGCAACTGGGTCGAACTTGTCGGGCCGCTCTGAGGTGACCGATTCGCTTCCGCCCGGCATCGCGACCCGGCACCGCCGGCTGTGACGGCCCGGTCGCCGGACGGCACCGTGTCAGTGCCGGCCGATCTCGACGCCGTCACTGATATCGGCGCCGAGGAACCGACCGGCTCGTCACCGGCGGTGGCCGACCGGATTTGGGATGCCGCCCGGCACTGGTACTCGGCCGGGATGCACCCGGCGATCCAGGTTTGTCTCCGGCACAACGGGCGCGTGCTGCTGAACCGGGCCATCGGCCATGCCCGCGGCAACGGTCCCGGCGATCCCCCGGATGCCGAGCAGGTGCCGGTGACCGTCGGTACCCCCTACTGCGTGTACTCGGCAGCCAAGGCGATTACCACCACGGTGGTGCACATGCTCGTCGAGCGCGGGTACTTCGCCCTCGACGATCGGGTGTGCGAATACCTGCCCTCCTACACCGGCCACGGTAAGGAGCACACCACCATCCGGCATGTGATGACCCACAGCGCGGGGGTGCCGTTCGCCACCGGGCCGCGGCCCGATCTGAGGCGGATGAACGACAGCGCGTACGCGCGGGAGAAGCTCGCCGAATTCAAACCGCTGCACCGGCCCGGGTTGATCCACCTTTACCACGGGCTCACCTGGGGGCCGCTGGTACGCGAGATCGTCTCGGCGGCAACGGGTCGCGGTATCCGCGAGATACTCGGCACCGAGATCCTCGACCCGCTGGGTTTCCGGTGGACCAACTACGGAGTGGCCGAGGCCGATGTGGCGGCGGTGGCGCCCAGCCATGTGACCGGCAAACCGCTACCGGGCCCGATCGCCGCGGCGATGAAGATGGCGCTGGGCGGCACGATGCAGCGGATCATCCCATTCTCCAACAGCCCGATGTTCCTCACCGGCGTGGTGCCCTCATCGAATACGGTATCGACCGCAGACGAGCTGTCCCGGTTTGCTGAAATCCTCTGCCGCGGCGGTGAACTCGACGGGGTCCGGGTGCTGCAGCCGGGAACGCTGCGGGCGGCCACCCGGCAGTGCCGTCGACTGCGGCCGGATATCGCCACCGGCCTGATGCCGATGCGCTGGGGCACCGGTTACATGCTGGGGTCCACGCGTTTCGGCCCGTTCGGCCGAGATGCGGCGGCGGCCTTCGGGCATACCGGGCTGACCAATATCGCGATCTGGGCCGACCCGGAACGCAGGCTGTCGGTGGGGGTGGTGAGCAGCGGTAAACCCGGCCGGCATCCACACGCGGGCCGCTACCCGGCCCTGCTGGACCGGATCAACGCCGAGATCCCGCGCCGGTGAATTGTGGGCGTCGCGTCGCCCGGTTAGCGTGGCGACATGGGTGAGTCGCTGCTGCAGCAACATCTCGATGAGGTCCGGGCGCTGCTGCAACGGGCCCGTGATCTGTTCGGGCCCCATCCGGTGGCACCGCCGGAGAGCCTCACACCGGACGCTGACCCGGCACCCGGTCAGCGGTAACGCTCGGGCCGGTTGCCGCCGAGTCGGTGCCCGCGCAGGGCTTGTTCGGCAAGGTCGAGGTCGGCGGGCGTTGGCAGCGTCGGGGTCGGGGTGAAACCGGCCTCGACGATCTCCTGGCGTATCCGCATCACCGACTTCAAATGCGAGACTTCGGCGGCCCGCAACACCGCCTCGGCCAGCGTCTCGGCGTCACCGTCCAGCGCAGCCTCGGACAGCACGACACCGTGCAGATATCCCCCGCGGCATGACCGGAACATCAGCTTTCCGCCCGGATGCACGGCGTCGAAATCCGGATCGGGTTCGATCACGGTTCGTCCTTGGCGACCCTGCGCAGTCGATCGGCGGCGTCGGCGTCATGTTGCTCCCAGACGTCGGCCGCGCTGCTGAGCCGCTGAGCCAGGTCCGTGTGGGCGGCGGCCTGTTCTGCGTAACAGGCCCGGCGCTGTTCGAGCAGTTCCCGGCCGGCATCCCGAAATTCGCCGAAGATCGGCCCGAGTGACTCCAGGCACGCCATGACCTCGGCGTTACCGGCCGGCACCGCCGCCAGCCGGTCGGCGGTCTCGAGATGTTCGCGGGCCGCCCGCCGGAGCTCCTCCGGCACGACGGTGAGACGCTCAGTCATAACGCACTCCTATCAGGACGGGGCCGTGGGGGCCTGCGGCGCCGGAACGTCCGGCTGGGCGGGTAGCGGGTCGAGTTGCGGGGCCGGTGGATGTTGCCAGCCTAGAAAGCCCGGTGCCACCACGCTGGTAACCGGTGCGATCTGGCCGTCCAGTAACGCTGTGCCGTTACCGAGGGCGAGCGCATGTCGGTCGGCGAACATCCCGATATCACCGGGGAGGAGTTGTTGCTCATCCACCGGGGCCGGCACCGGTGTTCCCGGTGCCGGTATTTCAATACCCTGCCGGCCGAAGGCCTCCGGAATCGGTACGCCGGCCACTGCGGCGGTGATCACGGCCGCCAACTCCGGGCTGGGGGCGGTGACGGTCTCGCCGCCGGGAAGTTCCACGACCGCGGCCGGGTCCACCGGCGCCTCCCCGTCCCCTTCACCCGGTTCATCCGGTTCACCCGGTTCAGCCCGTTCGGCCGCATCGGACTCCTCGCCCGACGGCGGGTCCGACGCTTCGTCGGCGCCCAACCCAGAAACCGGCTCCCGCTCACCCCGCAGATCGCCCGCCGGCGTGACCAGCGGGTCCAGCGAAAGGTTCGGCAGTCCCGCACCCGGCGGTGCGGCCATACCGCCACCAAGTGGCGCGGCGGGCGGGAGTCCGCCACCCCAACCGGCCACCGGCGGCGCCATCCCGGGGCCGGCCATCCCCGGGCCGCCCATCGCGGGGTTTGCGAGGTCCGGCAGCGGCACCGGTCCGAGATCAGTGCCCAGACCCGCCAGCGGGTCAGCCCCCCAGCCCGGTAGGTCGGGAACGCTGCGGTCACCGGCCGCTCCGGTGGGCCCGGCACCGTGGTCTGCTCCCCCGCCCGGTCCGTCATCGCGCTCCCCGGCCGGCTCGTCGCTCCGTTCATCCCGCTCTGACGACGAATCCTGTTCCGCTCCCGTATCTTCCGGGGTGCTCGATGCGTACACGGCCGCCAATGCCGCAGCCAGCGCGGCCCGGGATCCGGAGTCCACCCCGGCGTTCTCCACGACGGTACGGATATCGCGCAGCCGACCGATCAGGTACTGCTGAAAGGCCCGGGCGCCGGCCGGGGTGTCCAGGTCGGTGCGGGCTGCCACCGCGTCCTCGATATCGCGCTGTAACCGATCCAGGGCGGCCACCCCGCCGGCGTGGCTCGACTGGGCGTTGAGCACCTCGGCGATGACCTGCAGGTCAACCTGCCCGGCGGCCGACCGCTGTTCGTCCAGCACCGCGTCCGCATTCGCGATGGCATCGGCCGCCACGCCCTGGGCCTCGGGCAACGCCGGCGTGGGCGCGGGCAAGGGCGTGGGCAGGGACGGCGGACCGGACCGGAACACCTCGGGATGCGCCCCGACAACCTTGGCCAGTACCCCGCCCAGTGCGGCGGGCGGACTGATCGGATTGAGCGCCACCGCGATATCGTGGCCGGACAGCCCCGCCGTCCAGCCGTCCGGATCGCCGGTGACCGTCCGGATCCGAGCTATCGCGTCGACCAGGTCTTGGTGGGTCGCCACTCTCTACCTTCCATTCCCGCGACGCTAGTCAGCTGCCGGCGCGCGGACAATTCACCTTTGCCGGCGCCGGATCAGCTGGTCGACGGGCGCGTGTAGCGCATGATGAGTCGTTGCAGCACAGCGGTTTTCGACCCGGTTGCTGCCTCCGCCTCGCGCACGACAGCGGCAATCTCATGCTGTCGGGCAATCAGCAGCTTGTTCAGTTCATGCGCCTCGGCGGGACTCTCCGACGACCTGCCCGCCAGCCCATCGAGATCGGCGCGGATCGCCTCGATCCGGGCAATCGAATCCACGGCAACCGCGTGCGCCGCCGCCAGGGTCTCGGTCAGCTCCCGATCCGCGTCCGCGAGGGCGGCATCGCGCGCAGCCAGCCCGGCTCGGGCGGACGCCAGCCCCTGCCCGGACTCCCCCACCTGGTCCATAGCGCGACCGTACCCAGGGCCGCCCGGCACCGACAACTCACCGCCGCGGCTCCTACCCGCTAGATCGGCCGGCGGATCGCCACATCCTGGCCCATCCGGCTGATCTGAACCGTCGCACCGGCATGCGGTGCTTCCACCACGAGATCCCCGCCGATAGCCAGCTGCACGTGGCCGGCATGCGGGAAGACCAGGTCACCGGCGCGCACTCCGGAACGGGGGACCGGAATGCCGTCATGAATCTGCTCGTAGGTGGTGCGGTGCAGCGGTACCCCCGCCTGGGCGTAGGCCCACTGAACCAGTCCGGAGCAGTCGAAACGGTCCGGCCCGGTCGCTCCCCAGACATAGGGCCGGCCCAGCTTGCTCAGCGCCGCCCGGACAGCGATATCGGACCGACCGCCGCGCCAAGGCCGCGCGCGGGCACCGACCCGGTACCGCAGGGCCCGCAGCGCCGCGTTGTTCCTGCGGCTCCGCCGACGAGCCGCCAGCAGGTGCGCGCGCTGGGCGCGCAGCCGATAGACCCTGCGGCGCAGTAACTCCCGGGCCAGAATGGGGTTGTCCGGGATCGCCGCGCTATCCGACCGGGCGGCGGCCAGCACCGCACCGGTACCGCGCCGGGCCTCGCGGTGAGCCTGATGGGCGCTTGTGAGGATCCTGACCAACTCGGCGTCGACCTGACGGGCGAGTTCCCCGCGTACCCGCCAGGATCCCGCCTGATCGCGGTAACCGGCCAACATCGCGCCGGCGGAACGGCCCGGCGACCCGGTCGGGCCGGCGGCCATCGAAGCGGCCCCGCGAAGTTCGGTACCGCCGGAGAACAGCGCATGCGCCCGGCTCAGGACTTCCAGTTCGGTGGTCACGGGTGCGCCGCGACGAACGCCCGGACCCTCGGCACCGCGCCGGGCGGGATTCGTCCCCGGTTGCGGATATCCCACACCTCCTCGGGCGTCACGCCCAGCAGTTCGGCGATCACCGGGGCGGGCAGCCCGCTGCTTCGGCAGGCCCGATCAAACCGGGCGCCGACGGCGGCGGGCATCCGGTCCAGCAGGCCGGTACGGATTCCCTCGAGCGTGTGGAGCTGAGACATCAGCCTTTCCGCGGATTCCGAGCCCGCGTTGGTCGCAACCCGCCACGAGTTGGCAGTCAGATTCTCGGCTGTGACGCACTGTCCGATCACAGAAAGAATATACGTTTCGTAGTCGTTTGACGTCTCCGCAGGTAACCGGTCGATCAGCGAGTTGAGCGAGTCGATATGTGCCCGGGCATGTGCTTCGAAGACTTCGGTATCGCTGTGACGGCTCACGACGACCGGCACAGAGGCCACGTCGCCCGTCGGCGGAGCCGGCGAGGCCGCCGCCAACTGGGCCAGTTCGGCTCCCGGATCGGCGGCCGTCAACAGCCGGGTATAGGTGCCGGGTGGCAGGCCCAACCCATTTTCGACCTTCTGAACAGTACTTTTATGGGGTTTACGAGCACCGCGCTCCAGGTAGCTCAACCCCATGATGCTGACCCCGGTGATCGCCGCCAAATCGGCCAGCGACCAGTCGCGCGATTCCCGCAGACCCCGGAGGGCGGCACCGGCCGCGGTGCGATTCACCGACAGGCTCCGGGCATCACCAAATCGTACACAGCGATCTACTGTTATACGTTTATGTGTATGTTTTGTTTACATGGCGGGAGGATTGTGTATACGCTTTTGTCACCGAAACCCGTTGAGGAGGTTGCTATGGACATCCGACCCTGTTCCGCCGATCCGGACCTGTGGTTCGGCTACGCCGATGACGACAACAGCGACGGGGCCGCCAAGGCCCGCGTCTACGAGCAGTCCGCGAGCCGGGCCCGCACCATCTGCCTTCGCCGCTGCCCGCTGGAACAGCAGCGCCGGTGCGCTCGAAGCGCCGTCGAGGCCGGCGAGGAATACGGCGTATGGGCGGGGGTGAAACTGCCCGGCGGGCAGTACCGGAAACGCCACCAACTGGCGGACTCCCATCGGGTGCTGCAACAGATCGCCGACGGTCTGCTCAACCCTCGCGAACTGCCGGAAAGCGTCGAGTTGCTCTCGCGCGGGGAGTCGTTACCCGTCGGCGCGGCCACCGTCATTCACGTTCCACTCGGGCTCAGCCCCCGCACCGCGGCCTGAGCCCACGGCGAGGCGGACCGGCCAGGTGGGTCGGCGGGGCGCAGACTGTGTGGGTGCGCCCCGTCGTCATGTTGGCCCTGGCCGGTCTGCTCGCCCTGATCGTCGCCCTGCTCACCGGCAGCACCCCGATGGCCGTCCTGGTGATCGCGCTGGCCGTGGCGGGCATCGTCGCGCTATTTCGGAACTGGCGCGATGAGCGCCGGCACGCGGCCGAACCGGGGCCCGCAGAAACGCCCGGCGGGGGGAGCGACGCCGGCGGGTCTCGCGCCGACGAGTTCTCCCCGGACATCTCCGGGGATCCCGACGGCCCGTCGTCGGACGCCCGCGCGGACTAAAGATCAGGACAGCAACTCCAAGGTGCCCAGTTCCCGGATCGCGCGGGCGCCGCGTTGCAGCATGGCCAGCGTCATCTCGTCCCCCCGCTCGGTTGCCGCCGAGAACGCGAACCCCAGCGTGCTGATCAGCGGAACCTGCAGCATGCCCAAACGATAATCCTGCCAACAGGTTTCAGCATCGTAGTCGCTGACGCCATAATCGGTCAGCGCCCGGTGATACGCATCGACGAGCTCCCGCTCGTATCCGGCCCGCTCATCGGGCCGCATGCTGGTGGCAACGAAGTACGCCAGATCGCGGGCGGGCAGGCCGACGGCCAGGGTCTGCCAGTCCACGACGGTCACCCGCGTGCGGCCCGGGTCGAACAACAGGTTGTCGAGTCGGTAGTCGCCGTGCAGCAGGGCGAATCGGTCCGGGGCGGTCAGCAACCAGTCGCCGATCCGGCCGGCGGATTCCAGCACCGTGGTGCGGTCGGCCGGGCTGAGCCGATCGCCGAGTTTGTCCACGGTGGTCGATGCGGCCAGCACGGTGATGTCACCGAGCCCGCGGGCGGAGTCCTGATCGGGTTTGGGCATCACCGTGCCGGCGAAACTCAGCCAGGCCGGGTCGCACCATCGCGGGCCGTGCAGTCCGGCCAGAGCAACCGCCGCCAGCCGGGCCTCGGCGGGAGTGCCGCCGTGGATCTGGTCACCCTGCTCGGCCGGGGCCATATCGGCGAGCAGCAGGATGAATTGCCCGCCGTCATCGGCGATCGCGCAGTGGTAGCAGCGGGGGAGAGGCACCGCCAGGGTATCGGCGACCCCGGTGTAGAAGGCGTACTCGGACCGGTAGCTCAGCGCCACCCGGTCCCGGACCGCCTGATCCTGGGCGGGCAACTTCACGACGAAGGAGTCCGGTAACGCCGGCTCGCCGGGTCCGTAGGTCACCGCGACGCGGTAGGTGGCGCCGGTCTGGCCGGTGCCGATCGGGGTGACCAGCGCTGAAGTGACGACGACCTGGTGGGAGGCAGTGCTCAGGACGGCCGACAGCCACCGCGCGGTGACCTGTTCGGGTGAACCGGGAATCTGCTCCGTCGTGCCCATAGCGCCGATTAGACCACTGTCCGAAACCGCCCATCGGCAACGGAGGGCAATTCATCCGGGTTGGTCCGGAGCAGTCCGGGGGAGTGGCGGCAGTTAGGGCCACGGCCCGCCCGGCGGCGGACCGCCGCCCCGCGGCGATTGGTTCTGCAAGATGCCCAGGCAGGTGCCCACCGACCTACCCGGAATGCAGGGGATACCGCCTACGGTCGGCAGCGAGTTGGGGGTGTAGCACTGGCCGGTGATGGGATCCTCGGCAAAACCGCTCGGGCAGGCCACCGCCTGTGGAGCGGTCAGTACCGGAGCAGCGACGAAGGCGGCGGTCAGACCCGCCACCAGAATCCGGCAGCCGCACGAATGCCCGGTCACCCCGGCAGTCTATGTCGGGGCCCGGTCATCCGATGTCCGGTCCGCCACGGCACGCCACGCCACGCCACCAGGGCCGGGAACCATCGAACTAGCCGGCGTCCTGGTGGCCAATGAATTCCAACCCGGCGTTAATCGCCGGTCGGTGACGCAGGATTCGGTAGTGCGCCAGGCGGCCGAGACCCCGCGTGGTCATCAGGCGTGCACCCGGCCATGCCGCGGCCACGCGTTCACTGGCCGTGTGGGGACTGTCCGGGTCGTCGGGGTCGTGGATGAGAAGGAGCGGGGGGTAGTCGGCTTTCCGGCCGTTCCACGTGATATTCGTCTCGTGCAGCCGCATCCCGATACGGGCCTCCAGCCGACGGTGCAGGCCCGAACGGATCCGGCGTCCGAAGCCGTGGCGTGCGGCGAACAGGTCGAGATACAGGGGAAACTCACCCATCGGCGCCAAGAAGACCAAGCGCCCCACCGGTGTGCCTTGGGCCGCCGCCAGTGCGGTCGAGTTCGCTCCCAGTGAGTGGGCAACCACCGCGTGCGCAGGCCCATGGGCCTCGATCATGGCCGCGATGGCGTCGGCGCACTCGGTGGCGGTGGTGCGCCCGGGCGCCAATGCACCACGATCCGATTCGTTATGGCTGGGCAAGTCGAAGGCGATGACCCGGTAGCCCCGTTCCACCAGCGGTTTGACGAAGACTGCCAGGTGCGCGCGCTGGCCGCCCCAACCGTGCACCAGGTAGATCGGCGGACCTTCGCCCCATTCTTCCCCGGCGACCCGATGCCCGTCCCAGAAAGCCTCTGCCGATTTCCCGGGGGGCACACCCGGCGGCATCCGCAGGCTCGACTCGAGAACCGGTGGGGTGCACCAAAGCTCGACGGCCCACCTCGATCCCAGCCACGGCGCAGAACGCTCCAGCACCCAGAAGAGCCTGCGAACCCAGGCGGCGACGGGCGGGAGCACGCCGGATCCGGCGATATCGAGCGGGGGCGCTTCGGTGCCGCCCTCACCGGCGAACCCGCTCCCGGATGCCGCTTCAGCCATGAGCGGTGATCGTATCGGGTCGGGGATCGGGGTATCACCCAAGCTCGCCGGGTTGAAAGTGACGAGACGACCGTGGCCGTCCCCACCGCGACCCGACTGGACCCGGTACTTTTTCCTGTGAGTCAGAGCGTGTTTTACCGGTATGAAGTGCATCGCCGCTGTTCAGAGGCATGAATCAATACCCCGTCGCATTGTGTGCCCAATAGGCACACAATGGATGGCATGGCTACGAAGACGGAGCGGTTCGCGGTGCGCCTGACTGCTGAGCAGGACGCGCTGATTCGTCGTGCCGCTGCGGTGGAAGGGACCGACCTGACCAACTTCACGGTGACCGCGACGCTGGCTCATGCCCGCGACGTGCTCGCCGATCGCCGGCTGTTCATGCTCGACGCCCCGGCCTGGTCGGAGTTCGTGTCGGTGCTCGACCGCCCGGTCTCGCACAAGCCGCGGCTGGAGAGGTTGTTCTCGGAGCCCTCGATCTTCGACGAGTGAGCGGCTACAGCGCGCCCCGGCCGATCAGCGAACACGATATGGTCGCCGACTTCGACAGCGGCGAGCCCACCCTGGATAAGCACCTGCGGGGACGTGCCCTGGCCAACCACGTCGAAGGCGCCTCCCGGTGTTTCGTGACGTGCCGGGATGGCCGCGTCGTCGGGTTCTATGCGCTGGCCTCGGCGGCGGTGGAGCGCGCCGGAACACCCGGGCGGGTGCGGCGCAACATACCCGATCCGGTACCGGTGATCCTGTTGTCGCGGCTGGCGATCGACCGCAAGGAACAAGGCAATGGATTGGGCGCCCAGCTGCTGCGCGACGCCATCACTCGCGCAGTGGCCGCCGCCGAAATCATCGGCGTGCGGGCACTGCTGGTTCACGCGCTGCACGAGCAGGCCCGCACGTTCTACGCGTATTTCGATTTCGAGCCCTCACCGACCGACCCGCTGCACCTGCTGCTGTTGATCAAGGACGCCCGCGCCCTGCTCGACCCGCCGCAAGAGGTGACCGGCTGATGCCGGAGGACACGGAGAACGCACCGGGGGACCGGCGGTGGCGATCAGCAGAGACCTCCCAGAGGTTCGTCGACCACATGGACGAGTTCCGGCGGTCACCGGAGGGTCAGAAGCTCCCGGCCGCTCAACAGGCCGCCGAGGCTGACCTACAGGCGTGGCTGGCCAAAGAGCCGAGGTCACCGCAAGGCCGGACTACGCCTACCGGGTCGAGTGGTCGCCGCCGGACAACGAGTTCGTAGGCTTGGTCGCCGAGTTCCTCTCGCTGTCCTGGCCGGCATCCACCGAGGACGAGGCGCTGCGCGGCAACATCAAGGTCGTCCTACAACACCGCACCACTCGCAGTTACCGAAGCCAACGTGTCAGGCGGCGCAATCGTGGGCGCGGCGGTCAATCGCACCGGAGAGTCGGTCGCGGGACCGTTCTCGGTTGGGGTGTACTGCTTCGGCGGCAGCACGCTGCTCAGCCGAACAGGTGTTTTCGCTAACCAACCCGGTCCGCTCGCAGCGGATGGTCAGGCCACTTTCTCCGCCGACCTCTTCGGTGCCAACTGCCCCCAATTGACCGTCGGCGTAAGCGGTTTTTTGAAAAGTAGCGGGTACTTCAGCGCGGGCCTTGTCCGGCAAGTCGCGCGCATTCTCGCGCGGTATTCGCCAAGGATCGCCTCCGGAAGCTGACGTATGTCGT